>ENA-OOWE01000477-OOWE01000477.1-human-gut-metagenome-genome-assembly--contig:-NODE-477-length-15578-cov-2.300200_pt1 | contig 15578 bp, 13 predicted proteins | sample MGYA00241402_ERZ501311 | MGnify/ENA primary metagenome ERZ501311 (study PRJEB25962, sample SAMEA2042363) | human gut metagenome | biome: human gut; feature: human-associated habitat; material: faeces... | reverse complement strand
GTTCCTCGACGAGGTGGGTAACCTGAGCTACGAAGTGCAGGTGCAACTGCTGCGTGCGCTGCAGGAGCGTCGCATCCGACCCGTCGGCGGAACGAAGGAGATAGACATCGACATCCGACTTGTCTGCGCTACGAACGAAAACCTTGAGGAGGCTGTAAGCGAGGGCCGTTTCCGCGAGGATCTCTACCATCGCATCAACGAGTTCACCATCTACATGCCTAAGCTCTCGGAGCGTGGCAGCGACCTTTTCCTCTTCGCCGACCTCTTCATCCGTCACGCCAACGAGGAGCTGAACCGCAACGTTGAGGGCTTCGACTCTGGCGCTGCGGAGATGCTCGCCTCACACTCATGGCCCGGCAACCTCCGCGAACTGAACAACGTGGTGAAGCGTGCGGTGCTGCTCACACGCGGCTCGCAGATCACCACCGCCGAACTGACGCTGGCGATGGGACAGATACGCACCGACAACGTTCTGCAACTGCACGACGAGGACACGGAGCGCCAACGCATCATCACCGCTCTGCAACAGACCAACGGCAACAAAGCCAAAGCCGCCCGTCTGCTCGGCGTAGACCGCAAAACAATATACAACAAGATTGAGAAACTGGGGATATAAATATAAATAGGGTGCTTTTGGAAGCACCCTATTTTTCTACATAGAAAAAACATACATTCATTTCTTTAGATTTTTCAGGTCGTGCGGAGTGTATCAACGCTTCACACTTTAAGTGTTTGTCATTAAAACTGAGCAAACATATAGTAACGTTATACGTATAAGCAAATTGTATACGTTGATAGTTTGTCATACCTTTGCTGGCGAAATAGATAATCAAGCAAAAGTTTAACGCATAAAACCAGATTTTATGAAGACGCACAGACCACATAGAAAGAGACAAAAAACGGACATCTTTAGCGAGTTTAATCTCGACAAATACGAGCTGGTGTATGTAGAACCAAAGGAGTACACTATCATCACCGCACTCGACAGAGTGTTAGACCAAGCAAGACTCAGCAAACTGTCCGACGATTTCTGGACTACCGTCGAACGCCCTATGGCGTATCTTAGAGAACATCTTGAACTCACAAACATCCAAATCGTATTGCTCGCTATAATGGTAGAAGAGGGCGAGCCCGTTTCCTGGGGAGGCTTCGGAGAGTTTCTCGGTACAAGCCGCCTCAACACGATGTGCTACAGCGAAGAGATAGAAGAACTCGTGACAAAACGCTGGCTGATAAAAGGTGCAGCCCATGAACGAGACTCTTACTGGGAAGGTTTCAAACTGGAGCATGGCGTAGTAACGGCCCTACGCCACAACAAGCCTTTCGTGCCGGAAAAGCTGGAAGTTAGCAACGAGCAGGAGTTTATGGACAAACTCGAAAGACACATGAGCAACATAGGCAGGCAAGACTTCAACCGTGAGAACGACGAGACCTGGATGATGCAGCTCGTTGAGGCGAATCAGCATCTTGCATTATGCCAAGAACTGCAGCGGTACAAGGACATTCATGAAAAGACACTGTTTCTCCAGATTGCCTTGGACTATGCGCAGTATGCCGACTCCGAAAACGAAGGACTTACCTTACTGACCATCGACGAAATCTATCCTGACGATTGGGAGTGCAACTGTATGCGACGCGCGCTCAAGAACGGAACGCATACGCTGATGAAAGCTGGTCTGATAGAGCAGAAGTGCGAGGACGGCATAGCCAACACAGAGACATACGTTCTTACGCATAAAGCCAAGTCGGAGCTTATGTCTGCATACATACCCAGCAGATCTCAGTGTCTGTCAACTCTGCGTAACAACAAGTCGTTGAAGGCTTTCACGGAGATAAAGGAGAAGTCGCTTTTCTACAACTCTACGGAAGGAGACCAGATTGCGAATCTCACTGGAAAGTTGTGCAAGAACTCGGACGTGATGCCCATTCTGTTCTTCAACGAGGCTGACGCCATCTTCAACAAGCGCACTAACATCGGCGGATCAAACCCTACCGTTGAGAAGATGGAGAACTCTACGCAGAACATCATCCTGCAAGAAATGGATAATCTGGACGGCATACTTATAGCCACAACCAACCTGACATGCAACCTCGACAGCGCTTTCGATAGACGATTCCTTTTCAAGGTGCAGTTCAAGAATCCAGAAACTGATGTCAAGGCGAAGATATGGCGGACCATGCTCAAGCGTATAAGCGAGAGCGACGCTCTGACACTGGCAAAGCGCTACGACTTCTCAGGAGGACAGATAGAGAACATAGCCCGAAAGCAGTCTATCGACTACGTGCTGTACGGCAAAGAGACCACTCTCGAAGATCTCGACAGATACTGCAAGGCGGAATTGCTGGACAAGGGAGATGCAAGGACAACGATAGGGTTCAAGCTATAATCCTGTTCGATATGAAACCGGCAATGGAAATACGATTGCTGCTCGCACGAATCTTATAGCGCGTATCTTTCGTCCTTGGCGATTCGGTGACAAGACACACGTAATAGTAAGCGTTGCGATGCTTGCGCGGAAGACAGTTCCAGATATCCTTGTTCATCTTCGACTTCGCATCGTTGATTCTTGCAGCATCCCCATGCAGATTCACCATAGACACCCATTCAGTGAAAGTACTTTCCAAAGACAGACCTCTAAAGACACGCTTTAAGAGGTCTGACTTTAAAGCTACATCTGTTGTGAAGTCGCTGCGTTTCAAGCGCTTTCCTTCCAAAGCAGCCACGAGAACAGCCGTGTAAAGCATCTTCTGGTCTATCTTGGTGATCGGCACGTTGACGATATCGCCATCAATAATCAGTTCCAACCCGATTGACATCTTGAGCTTGCCGCTCTTGTAGCAACTACCTGTCGGCACATTCTTGAGATTGATAGAGATATTAGGGCGCCGGTCTGGAAGCTCACGCTCGCAACGCTCTCTCTCGATTTTGTCTGAAAGCGGACCTGCAAACGCATCTTCTGCAATAGATCGCGATCGAGCCAAGTCGGCGGTTTCTGAAACTCTCTGCATACGAACATCAGGAAAATCGTTCTTAGAGATAACACCTCCCTCAAGTGCTCTTTCGAAAACAGATTTTACAATGTTGCAGTTACGATACATCTGCAGTGCCGACATGGCTGTGCCCGTATTTCTATACTCCAAGATATCCAACTGAAAGATATTCTTACGACAGATTTCATCCACAATCAAATTCAACTCATTATGAATAGAATCAGAATCGAGAGACATATCGACAAAATCAAGTCCATAGCAGTAAATCTTGTGTATGGAATTGACAAGACGTACAAGCAAGTTGCAGGCTCTTGCCGCGCCACGCGTCATCTCCTTTGGCAACTGCTCGTAAGGCGTGCTACCTTTCTCCACAATCTCAAAGCGGAAAATGCCACGCGTAACGCGTCTGTAGTTATTCAGTCTCTTAAGCTTATCGCCATACATAGCCATTTCTTCCGCCGTCAGCATCAGATATATAGCCATGTGGTTGAGATTAAGAATACGTCTCTCGTCGTCAATTATTATCATATCGGTAATATTAATTGTGATTACAAGTTAGCAGGAACAATTTATACTGACTACAAATTTACAGACTCTTTTCCAAGTCTGTGGAGAATTACAAGTAAATAATGTTAAATATTTAAAACTTTTCACTTGCAGAACTTCAATGTTTCATATCTTTGTAGTACATGTCGAATGTATCAACATGTTCTATTACTTATTATGTAATTTACTAACTATCAACAAGAAAATGAAAACCAAAGAATTAAGACAAGCCTATTACACGGCAACAGTTTCAGAGTTTCAAAAGGATGTTGAACGTGGCCAATACATCGAAAAGATGCTATTGGGTGGAAAGTTCCTATTGGATACGTACAACAGCGAGACAAAAATCGTGGGAAGAGAACGCCAAAGTCATCTCTAAATTATTGAGCGATGCCAATTTGCCAAATCCTGACGACGTGTATGTTTCCTTCGAATATGCAGCACCCGTGGGTGGTCGTGTGGATTGCGTTTTGTTTGGCACAGGTAAGGATGGGAAAAAGAATGTCATCCTGATTGAGCTAAAGCAGTGGGGTAATCAAGTGGAAGTTTTCTCTGCTTATGGAAAACGCTGGGTAAATGTTTTCGTTGGTGGAAGTGACAAGATTGTCGATCACCCATCAGAGCAGGCAGAGAGATACGAAATTCACTTCCGCAACTTTGTCAACCTCTTCGACCAAGAGGAGTACGAGTTGACAAGCTTGGCTTATTGCTACAACTATGAGAGCAAAGGCAAAGAAGGTTTGTTCGATGATATGTTTGCCAAACTCCGTGAGAGATGTCCGCTTTACTCTAAGGATATGACGGCAGAACTGAGCCAGAATCTGCACGATCTGCTCTGCAACGGACAGGGTGAAGGCATTGCGAAGAGCTTGGCGGGCACAGACCTTAAGCCAACTAAGGCCTTGATTGAAGCTGCTGCCAACATGATGATTGATCCAAACGACAACACGTTCGTGTTGCTCGGCGATCAGGACGACGCATACAAGACGTTTTGGAATGTTTTGAAGAAGACTCTTGACAGTAACGACAAGAGCGTCTTCATCGTAAAAGGTGGTCCAGGCACAGGAAAGACGGTCATCGCACTGAAGATTCTTTCTGAGCTTTACAAAGAAGCTATGCAGAACGGCAAGGAGTGTAACGCTTATTATGCAACTCGTTCTACAGCCCTCACCAAGCAACTTTCAGAGGCACTCCATTGCAGTAACGGCAACCAAAAGAAGTATACTGGCGGAGTAGAAGATTTGATACAGAAGACTTACCAATTCCGTCCTGCTTGCTATAAAGAAAGTCAAATTGATGTCCTGCTTGTCGATGAAGCACATCGTGTTCAGGAAAAGTCTAACGACCAGACAGATGGATCGCTTAAGAAAAAATGTGGAGTGGAATCTGTGTATTGCCCACTCAATCAAGCCCTCTCGCTCATCTACTGCTCTAAGGTGACAGTGTTCTTCATTGATGACCATCAAGCCGTCAAGAATCAAAAGATTGGTTACTCCGAGGCAATCAAGAAAATTGCAGAGAACTATCAAGGTGAGTACATTAAGCAGATTGAAGAGTTTAAAGCAGAGTACTCTAATAAGACAAAGCCTAACGCAGAGAAAAAGCTAGAAGCCTATCGCCAAGCTTTGGATGGTGATCTTTCTGATGCAGAAATGGCAAAGATTGAGCGCAAAATCGCAACTGAAGAGCGTAAGATTGATCGGATAAAAGGCCTCAAGTATCTCACAAAGGATCCTTTGCCAAACGTCAATGTCTATACGCACGAGCTTACGACACAATTCAGATGTGTGGGAGCTGACCGTTTTGTAGCTTGGGTGGACAACGTACTCTATAAAGAAGTACCCAACGAGAAGAAATTCAAACTGGATAAAGAGGATTTCGACTTTAAGATTTTCCAATCCCCTCAGGAACTGGAACAGGAAATCCGCAAGCTCAACGACCAAGAGAAAGAACCTAAGACTACGGCTCGTATTGTGGCAGGCTGGTGTTGGGATTGGTCAAGCAAGGCAGATGAAAATGGTGACCTCAAGAAAGAGGTTCAGATAGGCGACTGGAGCATGCCTTGGGAAACGAAGGCTAATACTTCCAAGGAGTTTAAATCCCAATATGCTCGAAGCGCAGACTTTTGGGCGAAAGATCCACAGGGCATCAACCAAGTGGGATGCATCTACTCGGCACAGGGATTTGAGTTCGACTATGTTGGTGTTATCCTAGGTCCAGATATCAAGTACGATGCTAAAAAAGATGCCTTGGTTTGCTTGCCGAAGTTGAATAAGGAACGTAACCTCACAGAGAAAGATGAGAATGGCGACCGACTGATTCGCAACATCTACAAGGTGCTGCTGACAAGAGGTCGTAAGGGATGCTACATGTATAGCTGCGACCCAAAAGTATCAAACTATTTCAAACGGTTCATGAACTACTAATATGAAGAAATATTCCAAGTTGGAAGAAATGCGCGACCACTTGCTGACATATCTCAAGGAACAGAAGCAGTTTCTGCAAGATGACATTGACGCAAGCAGCCAGTTGACAGACGACGAGAAGATCGACAACGGTCTTCTCATCGTTGATGCCACTGTGCTCCGTCATGAAGACAACGAATATCTGCTGGGATTCAAAGTCAACAATACAAAGGTGCGACCAGGCGACGAAGTGACTCTAGAGTCATCCGATGGTCAAAAGTTAATTGTCTCTGTCATTGAGAATGAACTAGAGTCAATGACCATCCAATATGATGGCGTACTGTCACTCTCCCTCTCTTACCGCATATCAGTCAATAACATAGTGATGCTAGACCCACTCATTAATCTACTTGAGGGTATAGCGTCTGGATTACCCGGCGCATATTTCTTGAAACTATTGGCAAATATCGAAGAGCCAGACGAAGAAGGTTTCACGACATTGGATGTTCCAACTTCTGACTCCTGCTACGCCCGCCTCAACCACGAGCAGCAGGAGATTTGCAAAGCGGTACTTCAATGTCCGTCTGTTTATTGTGTTCAAGGACCTCCGGGTACTGGCAAGACCGATGTTCTTGGAGTTTTAGCACGAACGTTTGCCAAAAGGAGAAAAAATGTCGTCGTGATCGCCAAAACTCACCACGCTGTCAACAATGCACTGAACAAGATACGTAAAATGTGTGCCAATGCCCCCATATCTAAGATTGGCTCCAAATTGAAGTCTGATAATGTGGACAAATCTATTTGCATTTATGAGAAATACTTCAAGTATCAAGCCGCCTATAAAAAGCGACCTGCTTACAGAGGACGAATTGCCGATATTGTGGGCATGACCCTACAGAGTGCCATCATCAACCTAGGCTTATTGCATACAAGCTTCCGCCCGTCAATCATCTTTGTCGATGAAGCGAGCCAACTGACTTTGGCTGAGGCAAGCGTACTAGGTGTGTTTGGTGCTAGTAGCATCGTCTTTTTCGGTGATGACAAGCAGATGCCGCCTATCTTCCACGAAAAGCAACAAAGTGACGAGTTGTCGGTATCCATCTTTTCACACATCATACATTTATACCCCTCCTTCGAAGGCAAACTCCGTGTCACCTATCGCATGAATGAGGATATTACGCAATGTGTCAGCAGCAACTTTTACGAGCCTTTTGGTGAGAAAATCATTGCTTCTGATTTTTCCAAAAATCGCAGTTTGCAAATTCAAGGACCGAACCTCGATCAGCGTATCAAAAAGTTGCTATCCTCAGACTCATCTATCGAGACAATAGATGTTTCTACCACTCATACCTGGGAAGATTCAAATCCAGAGGAAGCAGACTTCATTGCCAATCTTGTCGAACACGCTCTATCCTTGGGTATAGATGCAAAAGATATTGCGGTCGTAACTCCTTTTAGAAGACAAGTCTTAGCGATAAGAACTTCCCTCCGATCTAAATTGAATTCAGACATACCTCTCGTTGATACTGTCGAACGACTTCAAGGGCAGGACGTAGATCTAGTCATCCTCAGCTTTAGCGTGACTGACCATGAATTTTATAGACAAACTATGGACTTTCTACTGAATCGAAATCGACTCAACGTGATGATTAGCCGCGCCAAGAAAAAGGTGGTAATTGTAAAATCCGAGATAATCCAATTAGGTGTAACTATACCGTAGGTCATCGGCAGAGAATATGCCTATCATCGTATTATTTTCTATGGGTAGCTGTTTTGCAAATAGCTGCCCATAACCATTTCATTAACAAATGTTATATTAAAACATTCGTCTTTTCCAAAACAACATATTAACTTTGCAATCGAAATGTCAAGAGTAGCCTTTAGTAAAAGGTGAAGCCAACCGAGCAGAACAGCCACGGTGGAGCATCGACATGAAAAGTATTAACTTTTAAACAAAATCATTTATGAAAACAAGAAATCACATTCAGTTAAGTAGCATTCGTTTCTGTTCGTCATCAATATGATGAACCAGATCGGTGTATTGGCTTTATCGGTCGATATGCCTCTTTTGTCGTGTCCGTACATAACAAAACAATCCTTTTTATTACATGCATTACGAGTCTGACTTTAATGTCGGCACCAACCGGTTCAGAATAACGGTGGGTCTATCAATGCGATTAGTTCAATTCTAATAAAATTCTGATTATGAACACATTATCATCCACATCATGCGGTTCAGACCGCTTAACAGTAAACAACCTTATCAACTCTCTCGGACGTGTGGAGCGTTACGACGCCACGCAGATTCACTGCTGCTCATTCGCCAAAGCGAGCGACATTGCAGATGGTGTGGACGTCCGTCTCACCAACATGGCAGGTGGCTATCCCTTCGAATTCGGAGGGGCTACATGGCGTGACAGCGAAACACTGTATCTCTGCGGCGAGTTCTCCGATTCGTCGGAGAAGCACCTGGCTATCCAGGAGGAGATGCACCGACAGACAAGCGGCTATGCCGCCAAGCGATTCATCAAGACAAAGTACAAGAGCCACATGCGTCAGGACTTCGCCGACTTCCGCATTCAGTGGATGCTCTACGTGGTTTGGCAGAAGTGCAACGGCAATGCTGAGTTCGCCAACAAGCTCACGCAGATTCCGCATGACGCTGTGATCATCGAGAACACCACCAAGGAACGCTGCGACACCAAGGAGGTTTGGGGCTGCAGCAACAAAGCGCTGACCGACCGCAGAGACGAGTTGGAGAAGGAGGTTGTCGCACGGGCTAAGGCTGAGAACCCGAATATAAAGAAGGCGGCACTGGAGCGTCTGGTTATCAAGGAGACTTGCAAGGTGAACGACATCGGCGTGTTCGTCGGCGAAAACAACCTCGGCAAGATTCTGATGATCTGCCGCGAGTGCCTCGTGCAGGGCACCGAACCTCATATCGACTACGCCTTACTCGACTCGAAGAACATTCACCTCTTAGGCAAGCGTCTGACGTTTGCCTAAAGACTCCCTATTCACTTGATTATTAGAGCCTAACAAAGGAAAAACGACATGTTGGAAATTATAGATAACATCGGCTACATGAAGCTGATGGACGGAACGTCTTTGCTTGCTCACAAGAAGAGCACGGAGCAGAAGATAGAAGATAACAAGAAAACAGGACACGTTTTCAGCAACGAGGAATCGGAAATGTTCTTCAAGAACGCTTACTTTCTATGGAAACACAGGGCTGAGATACGCAAAGACAGCAAGATGCTCTTGGCAAGCGTAAGAGTGAGTAGCGGAACGGCAAATTGCTGTAGTCTGAAGGATGCTACGTTGGGAGCGTTTCTCGACTTTTGGGATACCACCGAGGGGGCGCCGATAAAGAATAGCGAAGGCAACAACGCCGTACTTTGCAGGATTGGCTTAGGACGGTCAGAAACGGACACATGCAAACTGGCAGACGAATTGGGCAATGTCGCCGACACGAGCATCGACCAGGCGTGCCATAGACTCAGCAAGTTTGCTGCCATCAACAGACACTATCACAAGTATGCCGAGCAGTATGAGGCTTGTTCGCTCGAGAGCGTACTCGTCAGCTTGCAAATGGGCAAGAGGGAAAGCAAATGGCCTTTGTACAGAGAGAATATAAAGCTCTTTTATGAGCATCGTGAGGAGATCTGCAAGCGCAAGGAATGGTTCTATGCTACCATACCGCTTAGCGTGTTCGGTACGCGGAACCCGATTTTCATCGGTGTGATGCTTACACTATGGCAACGCGGAAACGAGAGTTTCATGCACAAGTGCGAGAAGTGCGGACACACAGCCTACGTCTATTCGTTCGCAGGCAGTCCGATGTCGGGCATCGGAAGCATCAGCTATCAATGCTTTCATTGCGGCGAATACGGACATATCGCTAAAGACGGTTTCGGTTCTCGTATGAAAGCCCTGAAAGACATAAGAGAGGAGTTGCTGAAAGACAAGGAAGGCGTAGACGAAGTGCCGTTAGAGACGCTTATCGCCAATCTGATGAAAAACTAACAATAAGAAAATAAACAATATGGAAACAAAGAAAGATTACACCATCAACGAGAATGTAAAAGTGTTGGACGGTCTTACCGAGGTTTTGCAGGAGCAAGTAAGCATGATGAAGCGCCTGCCGCTAAACGAAATAGCGATATGGACCGACACACAGTTGGATAACGACGAGAAGGGATCTAAGGCTGAGAATCCGATTGACGATCCGTATCAGAGGTTCTTCTATCATAAGAATGATGATTTTTTCACATACGAGATAACGAACATGCCTCTTCTTACCGTCGAGTTTAAGTTTAGCGATGAAGAGGAAACACGCTTTTTGCGTTTGCCCAACCATACTCTTTTTGAGAACGATGACAAAGGACATTACTTTGCCGATTGCGGTGAGGACTACAAGAAAGCTGCTTACCTCTTCTCAGAAGTGGCTCGCTTGGTGTATAACTTCAAGGGAGAGCGCAAATTCTTTTGCTTTGATATCGGCAAGAAATTCGGGAGCAGCAAGTACTGCAATCTGATGATGAACTTCAAGTTACCGAACAAGCCTGAAGTCAAGGATGCGATAACCGAGAAGATCAGAGCGTATAACCAAAAGGCGTCACACTACAAGGATGCTACGCCACTGACTTTTGACGAGGATACGTTCATCGTCAGCGGTAAGAACACGTCTCACATTAGCGGATGGCTCATCAAAAGCGATGCGCTAAGAAAGAAGTTCATAAGCGTTTGCAGACTGTGCAGTGACCTAAGCAAAGAATTGTAAGACTTGCGCTTAAGAGCTGACCCTATGAACGCTATCGATCGTATTAAAGAGTCGCGTAAATGTTATGAGGAGTAAAAGGAGTCGTTAAATTTCTCTCATAAAAAGGAATTTAGCAAATGAACGTAAACTTCCCATTGTCATTCTATTTATAATATATAACATAAATTATCAAGGATTATGATTAAAAATCTTACAGAAGAAGAAATGATGGCTGTGAACTGTTCTTTTGAAACTGCTCGCAAAGCCATGATTAGAGCAGCAAAAGAAAATAGATCTAACATTGAGAAGGCAGGAAAGAGCCTTTTCATACTTAAACGTATCTGTACGGACAACATGATGCATCGTTTAATTTCTACCACCATCGCTGTATCAGACCAGAAAGAAAAGCTAATCGACTTCTTTCATGAACACTATTTCGCCGATGTAGAGTTCAATGAACGTGATAAAACTCCGGATTTTGAAACAGGTATGGGTGAGGGCTGCTTCGATATCAGAGAGGTTGCATTGGTATAGGAGACAGTTATACTGTTCTACAGAAGCGTCCAATTCGTTGGGCGCTTTTTTGTCTCTCAATCAAAAAATGTGCATGATGGGTTTTAAGAGCCGACTGGCGATAATATCTTTTATCCCAAATCGGTCATTAGAAAAAGTTTCTTGTCATTTTCTAATGACCGATTTGGGATAAACAAAATGCCAATAAACTGAAGAGTATTTTCATAAGCAACAATTCTTTTTATTTACTTCAACTCAAAGGTTGCCATGAAAGGCACCTTCTCACCATCTATGCTATCCTCATAAAAAAAGCGGTAAACGCCTGGTTTGTTGGGAAGAATATCGGGAAAAAGATGGGCAGTAATGGTGCCGCTTTGACCATCGTTTAAAACATGACCGATGGCCGTGAACAAGCAATCGGTGGGCACAACAAACCAATTGCCATCCGCTCCTTGGGCTGTGATGCTATAGGCATCGCCATACACAAATTCCTCGCCACTATGGTTGGTAATCGTGAATCTGATTTCCGTGGTGCCCAATGGATAGGAAGGCTTCTCCGCCTTGAGGGAGATGCCTTGGTAGGTGTTCACGCCTTCCCTGTTGTCGATGATAGGGTCCAACTTGCCCTCAAACCTGATGGCGGGCGAGTTGTAAATCTGCCTACGAAACTCCAGCTGCTTCTCCTTCGTGTTCCAACGGAGCGCAACATCAATGGAGTTGGATCCCATTCCAAATCCAACAACATTTCGCAAGGCCGGGGTCTTGTCTTCCGACAGGAACTTCCGCTCAAGTATCCGCATAATGGCGTTCAGTTCCCTATGCGAATATTTACGCGCCGAAGCCTTGCGATAGGTTCTCTTCTTGCTCTTGACAACTCTCTTTTTGCTAATGGCAACCCTCTTTTTGCCAACAGTTGCCACTTTCTTTTGCTGAATGGCCATTGATGGGTTGCAAGCAGCACAAGTGGTTTGCATTGAAAGGAACATTGTCAATCCTAATATTATTGTATTGAGGAGTTTTGGCTTCAGTCTCATAGTTATCAGCAATTAATAATTTAACATGTAGAGAGATATGAACTCTTATAGTATATTTCTTTTCAAGGATGAAAATAATTGTCATAAGGAAAAATCACTTTGCCTTATGACAATTATACACAGTTAGAATACTTAAAACAGATATTCTATTTCAACAGACTATCAAAAGTCCTTATTAACGAAATAGGATCTTTATCAAATTCTTTCGTATCTAAATTAGACACAGTTTCTTTCATCACAGGATATGGCTTAAATACAATTTTAAGCAACATTTTCGCACCAATACTACTTCCCATCCAATAACCCTTTGCCACATCTTCATTCTTTACCTTAAAATAGAAAACATAGTTTGTGCCTTCCAAATGTAATGTTTTGGTATTTGTTATTGTTGAGATATAGTGTATATAGGCAGACACATTTTTCCCTTCATACACAGGTTTGAGGAATATCGGAGTTTTGTATGGTTTTGGATTTTTGTTCCAAACGCTTGGCAATGATTTTTGCGCCATAAGCGGAACGAACTTTATCCATTCTTTAGATTTTGAATCGTAGTACTTAATGCTCTTTATCTCTGTAGATTTGTATTCTTTCTTTTCTCTAGACTTGGAATCTTTAGCAACAACGACATCACCATCATCAAGCATAAATAAAGTTTTTGTGACTCCCTTAACCACATTCCCGTTGTTTAAGGTAATTTCAACATTGTCCTGTGCTTGTACCATTACACACAACAAGAGGGCAAGAAACATAAAAAATATTCTTTTCATACTCATGTTTTTTTACGGTTTGACTTAATGTCACAAAAATACTTTTTTTCTTTGCTATCCAAAAAAATAAACACGTTTTTTTAACTTTTTTATCCGTGCGAATAGTAATATTTAACGCTTGAAACGAAAAAATGGTTTATGGAAACTGTTATCTGTTATCTGTTATTTGTTATCTGTACAGCAAAAAAAATCGTTTTTGGAAACTGTCAACTGTAACGCTTGGGGATGATGTTATTGACCTGTCATGTGACATTTTACTCTTGTATAGACTACACCCTTTATCCAAGTCTTCAAAAGAGACATTTGAGATAGTGTTACTTATAAGAAGTTTTTTAACTCGTAGAGAACAAACAGTTGCCCCGGAATCTTTCAAATAAAATAGCTCCTCACCGTTCTCCAATGATTATGATTCGCATAAATCCTTGCATTTCTCCCAATAGGCATCGAATTCCTCTTTGCTAACCAACATATTGGTTTCTATCGAATACAAGTCATATTGCAGGATAATGGACATCGGAGGATTGTGTTTGATGAAATCTTCTGGAAAGCAACCATCTATTTCGACATTAGCTACGCAATAGTTGCCATCCGCAGAAATTGTAATAGCCCTTGATACTCTCACGCAATCAAACTCGCCATAGCAAACCGTGTCGAACACCTTTATCTTGAAATAGAACTTGTATATCAATATTCTATTGTTGCATGGAAGTTGTTTTCTCAGACGGATGCACAAATGAGCCAAGGACAACAAAAAACTTTTCTTGGCATCTTTTGGAGACATTATCAGCGTGAAGTGCTTGCCAAGTTGACCTACGGAATTCACTTCGACTTTTGTTTCTGGGGCTTCCTTGGAGACAAGTGCTTTGACCTCCTTAACCGCCTTGCTCCAAATCTCGACGTAATCAGGAAAAATAAGGTAATAGTAGCTGCTGAAAAAGAACTCCTTCGTCTCAGGCTTGTACTGTATGAAGAAGTTGGCAGAATCAAAAGATTCGGTAAACTTTTCTTCGGGCATGATGTGAGAATCATCGGGCGACTTCTCACAAACCGTACTAAGCATCTTGACTCGCCTCTTGAACCATAACCATATTTTGTATCTTTTGGCAAAGAGTACAAAAGCAATCGAGACAACAGCCAAAACGACAAGCACGACAACACCGATAATATCCGAGCAGATATGAGTGATGACACCTATGCCATATATGATGACAATGCACCATAAAACGACCATTCCAAGTTTAGACATTATTTTTTCTATCATAAAGCTATTCGTTTTTGTGGTTTTTGAATCCACGATTTTCTGTTATCTATGATACAGGCATTAGTGTCCCGTTAAAATCAGGACACTAATGCTGTAAATTATTATTGTTATTCTACTTTGTTGTTACTTTCTTGTATTTTTGATTGCTTGCCGTAGGATTTTCAGGATTGGTCATCTGCAAATACCCTGCTGCAACAAGGGAGGTGATGTAACGCTCTCGGTTCTTGGAATGCATGCTGACTCCAATTCTGTCAAGTATCTCTTTGGTGGTTCGAGGAACAGAACAGAAATTTACTATGTCCCTTTGCTTGTTAGACAATGACACTTTTGGAGTGTCAGAGTGTCTAAGTTGAGTGTCTAAGTCGTTCTCAGAAGTGTCTAAGTCGGTGCCAGAGTGTCTAAGTCGAGTGTCATGGTCGGTGTCAGAGTGTCTAAGTCGAGTGTCAGAGTCTTGGACTTGGTTACTTTTTTCCTCGACTTGATTACTTTCCTCTTCGACTTGGTTACTTTCCCCCTCAACTTGGTTACCGACTTGGTTACTTTCACCCTCGACTTGGTTACTTTCTTCTCTCCAAACCGTGATGACAAATTCCTGTGCCTTGTCATTATTCATAAACGTGACATTGATATCTTCGTCCAGTGCACGAGTGATGCCGCTACCTACACCAGTGTATGGCAGCAAGTATATAGCATTGTTAAAAAGGAACATATTGCGAGGCATGGAAGTTCCTGCCTTTATGTCATCATTTCTGCAAGTTCAGCATTATCGAACACTTTGCGCTTGTCGGCACCATTCTTCACCCATACGATTCCCTTGTTGTCATGATAAGCCATGTGAATTACTGAACATCAGTACGTTACGAGCAATCAGCAAGATTTCAATAAGTATATTAATAAGGTAGCGTCACCTTGAACAGCGGATTGTCTACATGCTCCTTGCGTATAACGTCCACAAGTTCGGCTACTATGTCGGGATGTGCAGAGCTCACGTCGTTGTCCTCATGCAGGTCGGTGGCGAGGTTGTACAGGCGCGGCTTACCCTTTACGACAATCAGCTTCCAGTCGCCACGGCGCACAGCAATTTGGTCGGTCTCGTGGAACTCCCAGTAGAGATGGTCGTGCTTCAGCTGCTTGGCATCGTCGCCGAGGAGCGTCGGAGCGATGGAGAGTCCGTCGAAGCCGTCGCCCGCGAGCTGGCGGTTGGTGTAGCGCTTGCGGAAGTTCTTCACGCCGGCGAGGTCGCAGAACGTAGGCATGAGGTCATAGAAGGCGAACTGCAGGTCGTTCACCTCGCCCGCC
>ENA-OOWE01000475-OOWE01000475.1-human-gut-metagenome-genome-assembly--contig:-NODE-475-length-15609-cov-4.568921_pt1 | contig 15609 bp, 10 predicted proteins | sample MGYA00241402_ERZ501311 | MGnify/ENA primary metagenome ERZ501311 (study PRJEB25962, sample SAMEA2042363) | human gut metagenome | biome: human gut; feature: human-associated habitat; material: faeces... | reverse complement strand
GCTCCTCGATGTTCATGTCGCAGAATGTCATGGAATTTCCGCAGGCCTTCACATTGGATGACGGACCATCCGACAAGGCGGCATTGGCCGAAGGCCCGGCAATTCATGTCCTGAGTGTGCCGTCGGCGGTGGGACAGGCGAAGTATCTGCCTGAAATACTGCAGAAAATCGCTGCGGAAAAGACCGGCGGAGACCTCTCCGGGGTCGGGAACCTGAATGTGCCCGGTGCCGATACGGCCATCGTGCTCCCAGACGAGGGCCTCCTGATACCGCTCCTGAACACGATACCGTCGGAAATCGGCAATGTGAATGTCACGATGGGCTACCCGATGTCGGGCAGCGAGGTCTATGCGCTCATGAACAATGTAGCTGCCCTCCAGCTCCATATCCGCAAGACCAAATCCGGCTGGTCATTCTACCACAAGCAGGTCTGGTCGATTTTCTCATCCGGTCTGCTCAATGCGGTTCTGGATGACGATGCCAAGGAACGGATAGCGAAAGTCAAAGCCGAGGCGCGGTACTATATTCCGCAGTCCGACCTCTCCGGAATCTGGCCTTTCGACTTGATATTCAAGCCGGTAATCGCAGATCCCAAGGCAGCGGACGCCGGACAGATACGCAATTTCTGCTCATATCAGCTGGAACTCCTCAGTGAAATCGGAGCGAAGATTTCCGGTATGGAAGGCATGGCCCTGGAGACACATTTCGCCAAGCAGTACTACCTCTCCGTCAACCGTCTGAAATCGCAGGCCCTGGCCATTCTTCCGATGACGTATGTCCGTCTGTTGCAGCAGCTTATAGGCGGTATTTCGGTTCCTTTCAAGGGCGAGCCGCTGAAGGGCCTCCAGATTATGGGCCCTCTCGAAACCAGGTCGATGGACTTCACGAACCTCATTGTCCTGTCCTGCAACGAAGGTGTCTTCCCGCGCAGGAGCGTGAGCTCGTCTTTCATCCCGCCTGAACTCCGGAAAGGCTTCGGGCTCCCGACATACGAAAACCAGGATGCGGTCTGGGCATACTATTTCTTCCGCATGATCCAACGCGCTGAAAATGTGTGGCTTCTGTACGATTCCCGCACCGACGGCCTGAAATCCGGCGAGGAAAGCCGCTATATAAAACAGCTGACTTTCCAATACAAATACGCGAAGATGACCCACGAAGCCGTGAAATACCGCATCGAGATGCCGTCCGACGAAACCGCCATCGAAAAGACCGCCGAGGACCTTGACCGTATCAGGACAATGACCTATTCCGTGTCGTCGCTCCAGCGTTATCTCGCCTGTCCGGCGCAATTCTACTACGGCTCGGTGAAGAAGCTCCAGCCGGAGTCAGAAGTCTCAGAATCAATGGATTCCAGCATGGTCGGCTCCGTTTACCACGACACGATGTACGCCCTGTATCTCGGCCGCGTCGCCCTCGACCCCGAGTTCGATATGGACAGGAAAAATGTTCAGGCCAATGTCCGTGAACCGTTGAAGGAAATCACGCGCGAATACATTGACAGGCTGATCGCGGAAAAGGACAGCATCATCAGGCCGAAAGTCCGCGCGCTCATCCGCAGACAGCTCAATGCCGAAGAGGTGGCGGGACGTAACCTGGTGCTGGAGAACGTCATAAACCAATACGTCCTGAAGACATTGGAAAAGGACATTGAACTGATGCGGATAAAGAAGGTCGACAGATTTCAGATCCGTGGGCTGGAGCTGGAGAAATGGTGGACGTTCGAAGGCTTCAAGTTCGTGGGCTACATCGACAGGATGGACAGCTTCGAGCCCGGAGTGGTACGTATCGTCGATTACAAGACCGGAAAGGTCGAGGACGAAGACATCAATATAAATAAGGAAAATGCCCCTGCGATAGCGGAAACCCTTTTCGGAGTGGATGTGAAAAACCGTCCTTCCAAGGCGCTACAGCTGTTCCTCTACGACCGTTACGTGGAAAAGGATGTCCGTGACGAGGCTGTGGAAAATGTGATTTATCCTGTGCCCAAGTTGTTCAATTCCGGTATTTTGTCTTCTTCGGAATGCAAGGAATTCGATGACTTGGTAACGGGGAAACTGAAAGAACTTTTCAGGGAATTGTCTGCCCCGGAGGTCGGATTCCGCAGGACGGCCGACACGGCAATCTGCGGATGGTGTGATTTCAGGAAAATTTGCGGAAGATAGGAGATAGGACATGATCAAGATACTTAAAGCATCGGCAGGCTCCGGAAAGACTTTCAGCCTGGCAAAAGAATATATCAGCCTTCTGCTCGGAAGCGGTGACCCTTACGCTTACCGCCACATCCTGGCAGTAACGTTTACCAACAAGGCGACGGACGAGATGAAGCAGCGTATCCTGAAAGAACTGGATGTGCTGGCCTCTGATCCGGCCGCGTCCAATTATATTGATGACATTGTTGCAGGCTCCGGAAAAAGCACCGGGGAAATATCAGCATTGTCCCGCAAGCTCCTCTTCAATGTGCTGAACGATTACAGTGCGTTCTCTGTCAGCACGATAGACCACTTCTTCCAGCGGACATTGAAAGCGTTCTCGCGCGAAATCGGGCAGTTCGCGTCCTATCAGGTCGAACTGGACAAGAATTCATTGGTCACGGAAAGCGTGGACAGGATTCTCGATGCCCTCACGGAAGACAACAGCGCCCTCCTGTCCTGGCTGACCGAAAGCGTGAGCGAGCAGCTCCTCAAGAACGGAAAATTCTCATTGGACAAGGAACTGTACGAGACGGCGATAGCGATGAAGAGCGAAGAACATCGCGAACTCGTTGAAAGATACGGCATTGACGAAGACAATGCGTGCTCGAAAAGCGTGTTGGCGGGATTGAAGAAAGGCTGTGCAGCCATTGTCAATGATTTCCAGACGGAGGTCCGCGACGCCGCCAAAGCGGTCAAGGCCGCCATGGGGAATGTCAATGTTGATGACTTCAACGGCAAATTCATGAAAGCCGTGGACGGTTATGCGGACAAGCCTGATGGTGAACCTGTTGCGCGTCCTACCGATGCCTTCATGAAGAAAGCCGCCGACAAGGAACTCTGGTTCGCGAAGACCAAGGCCGCGTCGCTTTTGCCGCTGGTGGACGGGAAACTGGACGCGCCGCTGGATAAGTTCATATCGCTTTTCGGATGGCGATATAAGGAATACCGCACGGCGCAAATCCTTCAGGCCCAGATATATTCGCTCGGTCTCAGTCGGGAAATCAATGATTCGTTCAATGACCTGAAACGGGAAAAGAACGTGCTCAGCCTGGACGACTCGAACACCATATTGAAGGGCATTATTGACGGTAGCGATACTCCTTTCATCTATGAGAAAATCGGGGTGCGCTACGACCACTTCCTTCTGGACGAGTTTCAGGACACCTCCAATATCCAGTGGGAAAACTTCCGTCCGTTGATTGCTGACAGTGATGCTGCCGGCAACGGAAATCTTATCGTGGGCGACGTGAAACAGAGCATATACAGGTGGCGCAATTCCGATTGGAACCTGTTGAATACCAAGCTGAAGGCGCAGTTCCCTCAGGCGGTGGAAAAGCCGCTGGATTCGAACTGGCGAAGCGTGCGCAATGTCGTTGAGTTCAACAACGGATTCTACCGTTATGCCGCCGGATGTCTGGATGCCATGACCGGCGATGACACCGTCTCCAGAATATATGCTGACGTGGCGCAGAAAGTGAAGGCGAAAGATCCGGCCTCCGGCAATGTCGATGTGCTTTTCTGTGATAAGGATGCCGATTCCGATACCCAGCTGCATGCCGTAATCCGGGAAGTGCGCAGGCTGAAAGGAACCGGAGCGCGAAATTCCGATATCGGTATTCTCGTGAGAACCAATGGTATAGGCGGTCTCATCGCTGCCGAACTCATGCGTAATGACATCCCCGTCATTTCCGACGATTCGCTGGACGTGAAATCATCCCCGGCGGTCAGGCGCCTGGCAGCATTGCTCTCGTACGCGAACAATCCCGCCGACAGCCTGAACTCGTATCTTGCAATGTCCCTGGGCATTGAACCGCCTTCGGAATATCATTCGCTGGTGGACCTTTGCGAGTATTTCATCCGTGAAATGAAGGAGGGACTTGAAACTGGATTCGAAGGTGAAAAGCCTTATCTTCAGGCGTTTATGGATGTCGTCCAGGACTGGTCGCAGGTGTATGGCAATTCCTTGCAGGATTTCATCACATATTGGGACGCCGCGAATCCCAAGATCAGTTCGCCGGATGATGCCGATGCCGTGCGTATCATTACGATACATAAGTCCAAGGGGCTTGCATTCCCTTATGTGATATTCCCTTATGCCGACAAGATTCCGTTGTACAGGAATGACGTGCACTGGTGCCGTCCGCAAGTGGAGGGGAGTGCGCTTGAGCCTGTCGCATCCGGCATTTATCGCGTGAATCTTTCTGCTGACATCGACGATTCGTTGTTCTCGGATAGTTACATGGCGGAATGGATGATGCAGATGGTGGATGCCCTGAATTTGTTCTACGTGACCACGACCCGTGCCGAGAAGGGCATGACGATTATTTCGGAATTGCCGGCCAAGACGTGCTGCAGTTCCGTGGCGGAGGGGGCGTCGTACAAATTCTCGAAGATGTCGCAGATATTATATTGGTATACGCATCTGCCTTCTTCCGGCGGATTCATGAAGGAAATTGCACCTGGAGAGGAAGGCGAGGAACTGCATTATTTCGAGCAGCGTTTCCGCATGGGCGTGCCTTATGAGTTCAAGCATGATAATCAGGAAGATACGGCTCCGGAAATCGAAAACACCCCGTATCAGTCATTCCCGATGAACCCTGAAGAGGGAAAAGCCCGCTTGAAATTCAGTACCGAGGCGGCCGACTTCTTCTCTTCGGAAGGCCGGACCGGAATCGAGGCGTCAGGCAGACTGAAAGGCATTGTCCTTCATGACATCCTGTCCAATGTCGCCGTTCCGGAGGATTTGGACAAGGCATTGGAAGACAGCTTCGGAGACGGCAGCATTGACGAAGAAGAAAAGGCTGAGATAGGGTCGATGCTGGCGGAGCGGATTGCTTCGGCCAAGTCGCGCGGGTGGTTCCCTGACAGCAGGGAGGCTGTTTTCAATGAGACTTCGATAATCGATGCCGACGGCGAGGTCTACAGGCCGGACCGCGTGATTGTCGACGGGGGCAAGGTGACGGTGGTGGATTACAAATTCGGCCATCATCTGAAGAAATATGAGAAACAGATATCGAAATATGCCGAATTGTACCGTGCAATGGGGTATGAGGACGTTTCTGCGTCGCTTTGGTATGTCGCTGAAGACGAAGTGGTGACCGTTATCTCCGACTGAGGATTGAAGTCGGATGAGCGCATATGGTTCAGCACGCTCTGATAGAAAGCCTTGCCCTATGGATATGAAAAAAGCAGGGTGTTCTGCCCTGCTTTCTGCGATATGTTTCGAACTATGTCGAGAATCAATTATTAGCGCTGATCGTTTGTTGTGACCTCGCCAGTTACAACGTCGATGTTTTTAATCTCATCCTCCCAGTCACCTACGGCAGGAGCATAGTTGATCTCGTCGAGAGAGAAGATGAGGTTGAAAGTATATCTCTTGCCGATTTCCCAGCTGTTGAAAATATCCTTGACGTTGAGAGTTTTGATGTAGGTCTCGGAGATACCTTTGTCGGTCTCAGAGGTGCCCTTTTTGAGTGTTACAGTGTATTTGACTTCAATGGTTGCAATTTTGTCTGCGTCTGTTATATCCTTGAAATTCTGAGGAATATAGATATAGCGGACTTCGTTAGCATCAGGCACTGGGGCAAATGCTGTAGATGATGAGACCTCAAAGTCAGTTTTCGTATATTCCTGATCAGATCTGGCTGTCCCGGGGTACATATAATCAGGAATGATACCTTTGGCTTCATCGTTCTGGTACTGAGTATAGGTCATTCCATTGACAAGGTTTTTGAAAGTGATGGAATTCAATGTGATAGTTGCACCCGGATAGTCAGACTTCTTCTTTACAGCGAATTTGACCCTTGAAAGTTTGTGCTTGAAAAGAGTCGGCACACCATTGAAATTGTAAACTTTTTCATTGGCAGTCTTGTCAGATGCGATATCTGCTACGAGAAAATCTGTATTTGGATGAGTGTCCAGATTGAGAGTACCAAAGATACCGTACTGCGAGTCATGATTTAGGCAAGTAAAGTGTGTATCAGTACCAGATTTGTCAGTAAGAGAACTGCTGTTCAATGAATACGCGAAGAAGGTAAGATTACCTTCCTTTGGCCAGTAGTATGAAGTTGTCTGGTCTTTCCATACGCTATTGCCATAAGAAATGGTGGCACCTTCTTCTCCATCTTTTCCAATGTATATCTGAGCTTCTTTAAAGTTGGTTTCCCAGCTCTTTCCGCTAGGCAGATAATAAGCCCAAGAAGCGAACACATTTTTAGTATCGAAAGTCTGAGGATCAGCCTTTGTCCTAGGGGCAACTTTGTAAGAGATCTCCACGTTCTCGCCTGAAACGGCAGGAACTACCTCATTCTTGGAGCAGGCAGCGAGGGCTGCAACTGCGGAGAAAAGTACAATTAATTTTTTCATGATGTTTATTATTTAATATGTTTATTTGATTTCAATTTCCTTGTGCTCATCATCCCAGTCACCTATGACCGGATCATAACCGCCTGATGTCTTGGGAGGATCGATCTTGATAGTCTCTTCCAGAAGAAGCCAATGATGAAGTACGGCATTGTCACTCCGGAACAGGTCTGAAATATCGAAGGAGTGCCGGAAAACCTTGCCGTCAGTCCTGGTAAGGTCGAAAGTGACCTCCAAGTCATTGACAGAACCTCCGATGCGCCCGAAGGTGTTGAAGACCGCGCAGATGACAGGCGTGCCGTCGTCATCACTCTTCACCATCTTGAACCAGAGCGACGTCTCAGGGACATTGACACGGGTGTCAGTGGCGATGAAATTCGAGCCGGCCATGCCGCGGAGCAGAGCCTGCGCTCCAGAGACATACTGAAGGCTGTCAACCTTTATCTGCAGATACCAGGACTCCACCACCGAACGCGCCTCGGTATGTATGGTATAGAGGCCGGAATGATATGGGATGTGCTCATCGGAATTCCTGGCGACAACCAGATGCTCCGGCTCCACACGGACCTCCGGAACCTCACCCTTGGAAGAATACTGGTTCGCTATATAGGACGCAACCCTATCCGTATAGGCACAAGCATTGTCCCATGAATGATAATCCTTTATGAGAGTGTCATCCGTGCCGTAGTCATAAATCAGCATCTTGTACCTTCCCGGAATTATGGAAAACTCGCCGGAAATCACCCTCCTCCCGTTTTCGGCAGTGGAAACATCCGTGATGAAAGTCTCGGCAGCTACATTGTCTTTCTTGTCGAAGAAAATGACATGCATCATCTCCGGCTCGATATAACAGGGGCCTGGACCTTGGGATTGTAAATGTCGCAAGTCACATTTTGGATATTGTCAATGTTGACCTCGACATTGACCTTCGTCAGATATTCCGGGTCCTCCAGCGGCCTCCTGTGACAGCCGTAGGATACTGACACGCACAGCATCAGCCAGGCGGCGCAGAAAGCGTTGCCTCCGGACGCATGTATGTGACGGAACATTGACATTGATCTATATTGGCCTATAAAATCCCTCAAAAAAGTGTAATATACTAACCTTAATTATTCATAAAGGCAGTAAAGGGGCCCTCATAATTATTTGGTAATCAGAGGATTAAATGTTGTTTTTTATAAAAAAATCGGGCAAAGTTACTTCATATTCCACAGATTACCAAACTTTTCCTACACTGTTTGAACTTGAACCCGTGGCCGGCAATAAGTTGTGAAAGGCATAAGAAAAAAATTGTGGAGCAAATCCGATAAGTATCGCAAATTATGCTATATTTACATGGCTATTTCATAACTTTGTAGCCATAACATTCAAACTGGTAATAATGAAGCTGAATAGAATCAAAACAGATGTGCTTGTATATGCTTTTGACAAGAGCGAAATAGACGCCTGACGACTGATAAGCGATGTCGTTACTGGGCATTATGTGTAACGAAACAATAAGGAGGGCACAGCAATGAGCAAGAAAGAAAAAGACATTGCTTTCTTCGTGGCGTTCTGCATTGAAGAATACAGAGCCGCCAAGGGGTTGACAGGCGAAGAAGTAGTGGAGCTGTTCGCCAAGTATGGTGTGACAGACTATCTGAGCAAATGCTTTGAGCCGCTCCACACACAAGGGCGGCAGTGGCTGATAGCAGAGATAGACGAGTTTATTGACATCAGAAAAAAGAAAGAAGCATGAAGCTATATCACGGAAGTTTGGAAATGGTAGAGCATCCTAAGATACTCCAGCCAAACCGCAAGCTCGACTATGGCGAAGGGTTCTACACCACGACATCAGAAAAGCAAGCCGAGGAATGGGTGGCGCGGCGTATGCTCGAAAACAAAGCCACACACGGCTATGTAAACATATACGAGTTTGATGCCGATAAGTTAGAAGGGTTCAAGAGCCTTATATTCACCGAGCCAACCGAGGAATGGGCAAAGTTTGTCATGGCAAACAGAACCCAAAAAGAGTTTACCCACGACTACGACATCGTGTATGGTCCAGTAGCCAACGACAGAGTGTATTTCCAGTTTGGGCTGTATGAGTCAGGAGCCATCAGCGTAGACACACTAATCCGCGAACTCAAGACCTACAAACTCGTAGACCAGTACCTCTTCCACACGGAGAAGGCACTGACAGCCCTACATTTCGTAGAATCAAGAAAAATAGAATTGTGATATGTTCCAGATAAACCAAAACAACCTCCACTTACTCCTGCCAGGAAAAGTAAGTTGGCTCGTGGAATACTTACACGACGACTATGGGCTCTCACTTCAAGAATGCCTAAACCGCATATATCGCTCAAAACTATATAAGAAACTCTCGACCGAGAGCACCAAGTACTGGCATCTCGGCCCAGTGGATTTGTATAATGAACTGAAAACAGAATTATAAGAAGGATTATTATTATGCCAACAGATATATCAGTGAGCTATTTGACATGTATTATCCTTTGCCGTTGACGACGACCTGATAATGATGTGTAACGAGTTGTGCGGAAAACCATCGTGGATTTGACAGCCTGTCACGCTCGACTTCCGCTTTCTGCTTATCTTCGGTCAATGCCTTTGTCTGATTCTCGACTTTTTGTTGTATCTTTACGGATTAAACACAAAGTATTTATGGTTGACAAATATTATGAGGAGAATCCCATTGTCCTCGACTACAATACGGAAAGGGAGAAACTTTCGATGCCTGAGTATGGCCGCAATGTGCTGAAGATGGTGGAGGAAGTGAAGGCTGTAAAGGATAGGGACAAGCGTACCGAGCAGGCCAAGGCCGTTATCCGTGTGATGGAAATATTGAATCCGCAGGTGCATTCCGAAGACAATTGGGAGCATAAGCTGTGGGACCATCTTTTCATCATGGCTGATTACGACCTGGATGTGGATGCCCCATACCCGGTGCCGTCTCCTGAGCAGCGCAAGACCCGTCCGGACATCATTCCGCTGAAAAAGAAGCCTATCCGTGCGAACCATTACGGACGTAACATCGAGAGTATCATTGACTTGATCGCAGGTGAGCCTGACGGCGAGCAGAAAACCGCCATGATCAGGTCGCTGGCAATGTACATGAGACAGCAGTATCTGATCTGGAACAAGGACAGCGTCGCTGACGAGACTATTTTCAATGATATCGAGAAGTTGTCCGACTACCGGATCCGTGTCCCGGACGGGCTTGTATTGTCCAGAATATCATCTGATTCCAATTTCTCCAGACCGGGAATGAACTTGGATTTCGCCACGGTCAGAAAGTCCGGAGGAAACGGACAGAGGCGCATGTATCGCAACAACGGCAAGCAGAAACGATAGGAGATTTTCCGATATGCCGGGGTTTTTCGCCAGAATCAAGGACTATTTCGATAACCGGAGAGTGATGCTCCGCCGGTTCATCGGTTTGGCTGTCAGTGCTTTCACATTGTTGGCACTGGTCAGCTGCATTTCGTATTTGTTCACCTGGAAGCAGGACCAGAGCCTTCTCTTGGACCCCGGAATGATGGATTCCACCGCTTCCGTCGCTGCCAATTTCGGCGGCAAGCTGGGTCTGCGCCTCTCGGCGTTCCTGGTCAATGACTTGTTCGGTCTGGGTGCTTTCGCTGTGGTGGTGGCACTCGTGATCCTGTCAATCCGTCTTGTATTCGGCGAAAGACAATTCTCCGTCATAAAATCATTGGTCCTGGCCATCGTGGCAGCGGTGCTGATGTCGTTCGTGCTGGCTTATTTCTCGTTGAGGACAGGGCTGGAGAACACGCTGGGAGGCAGTCTCGGCGGCGAATGCGGACTTCAGGGCATCAAATGGATGGAGACCATGGTCGGCAGCATCGTCACCTTCTTCATATTGGTGATTTTCTGCATCGTATGGACATTCTTCGTCAGCAGGAGGTTCTCTGCATGGTTTGTCAATGTCGGTGAGGGTATCGCCGCTACGGATGAAGAATCCGGAGAGGAGCAGGACAAGAAGACATTCAATTTCTTCAGGAAAGATGAAACCCGTACGGAAGACGGGCAGGAGGCGGAACCTGTTGCGGAACCGGAGAATCCGATAGAGGAAGAACCGGAACCGGAGGAGTCTGTAATTCCTGAACCTCAGCCTGTTGCGCCGGTAGTTGAGCCTAAGCCGTTGCCTGAACCACAGCCCAAGACGGATAATTTCACCATCCAGCATGGCGATGACATCTCCACGGAGGTGACCAGGGATTTGCCGCGCATTGATGTCCGCGAGGAGTTGGAGAACTACAAATTTCCGTCGTTGGACCTGCTGAATGACTACTCCGACATGGTCCACAGCGTCTCTTCCGAGGAACTCAAGCGTAACAATTTCAAGATCAGGGCTACACTTGAAACCTATAAGATCGGCGTGGAGAAAGTTACCGCCGTCGTGGGACCTACCATTACATTATATAAGGTGTTCCCTGCAAGCGGCGTGAAGATTTCGGCAATCGAAGGCCTTAACAAGGAAATTGCCATGGCATTGAATGCCACTAAGATACGTATGGTGCAGCTACGCGACTCCATCGGCATTGAGGTGCCGAATGATTCCGCTTCGGTAGTGCCGTTGAAGGCCATGCTGAACGATGACGAGTTCCGCAACAGCAAGGCGGAACTGCCGGTAGCCATAGGTTATGCGACATTGACCCAGAAAGTGAAGGTGTTCGACTTGGCGGAGGCACCGCATCTTCTTGTGGCAGGTGCGACGAAGCAGGGTAAGTCGGTAGGACTGAACGTGTTGATAACGTCGCTGCTTTACTCGAAGCACCCTTCGGAACTGAAACTTGTATTCGTCGACCCTAAGATGGTGGAGTTCTCCGCTTATGCGAAACTTCTTCACCATTATCTGGCGGTTCTTCCTACGGCGGCCAGCGAATCCGAGGAAATGTCGAATGCCATCGTGAAGAAAGCTGCCGATGCAGACGCGATTCTCAGGTCTCTCTGCATCGAGATGGATGCCCGCTATGAACTGATGAGCAAGGCGGAGGTCAGCAAGATCACCTTATATAATGACAAGTACCGCGACCGCCATCTTCTTCCTACCGAAGGCCATCATTTCCTGCCATACATCGTGACTGTGATAGACGAGTATGCCGATCTGGTGATGTCCAGCGGTGCGGGCGGCGAGGACAGGAAGCTGGCCAACAGCATTTCCAAGTCCATCATACGTCTTGCACAGAAAGGCCGTGCCGCGGGAATCCACATCGTACTGGCGACCCAGCGACCTTCCGTCGATATCATCACCGGTATCATCAAGGCCAATTTCCCTACGCGAATTGCGTTCCGTGTGTTCTCCCGCACTGACTCTCAGACGATTCTGGACAAGACCGGAGCCGAGACCCTTATCGGACGCGGCGATATGATCTATTATGCCGGAGCAGAGTTGGTACGTGTACAATGCGCGCTTATCGAGAGCGGTGAAATTTCTGCCATCACCAAGGAAATCGCATCCCAGACGGGTTATAAGAAGAGTTACAATGTACCATACTATCTGCCTGATCCTGATGAAGGCAAGACTGAAGATGGAACCGGCGCATTGGATATGAATGACCTGGATGAGCGTTTCGAGGAGGCTGCTAGGATGGTCGTCGCCAACCAGCGCGGTTCTACATCCGATCTTCAGCGCCGCCTTGGCATGGGTTATGCTAAAGCCGGTAGAGTCATGGACCAGCTCGAAGCTGCCGGCATAGTCGGACCTCAGGAAGGTTCCAAGCCGCGTCAGGTGCTGATATCCAGTCTGGAAGAGCTGGATCTGCGACTTAAAGAACTGAAGGCCAATTCATAACGGTTATATTATGAGGTTTCTCATGGCAATGGCGGCCCTTGCTGTCGCTTTCAATGTTTCTGCGCAGACGGCGGTGCAGCGATTCTCCGCGGCCGTCTCCGGCAAATGCGTGAAGTTCCCGTATTCGTTCGTGACCAAGTCGCAAGTGCCCGTGAAAGGCACCGGTGAAGTGACCGTCCAGGGCAATGCTTTCGTGACCTCGTTCGGCAACATTGAAATTTACTGCGACGGTGTGACCCGATGGACCGCCGATGAGGATTCCCGGGAACTTGTCATTGAATCTGTAGATGACGGTTCCGGCATGGCTGTTTCCATGGATCCTGCATTGATAATCAGCGAGTTGGACAAGCATTTCAAAGTCGGCACATCTGTCCGTGTCACCGAATCAGGCAAGTCTTTGGACAAGGTGGAACTGGTGCCGCTTACCGAAAAACTCGGCATTTCGTCGCTGACAGTGTGGTTCACTACGGCTGACATTCCTCTCATTTTCAAGGCTTCCGTAAAAGCCAACGACGGCCTGGTAACGGAATTCGCCATACCGTCCATGACCTTTTCCTCTTTGAAGCCCATCTCGGATTTCCGTTTCGCCGAGAGGAAATCTGATTCTTCCTGGGTAGTGACCGACCTCAGATGATCTCCATTTTTCCTTCTATAATTTTTTTAATCGGGAAAGTGTTTCTAACTTTGGCGAAATATTGAATCAATTACAAAAGTTATAGTTTTTTTGTTATATTTACAAAAATATTATAAATTGTAGCCTCGTTAGGTGAATTTTGTTTGAGATTGACACATAATTATTAATAAAATCCTGAGAAATCAGGGAACTAATGACTTATATCACACATTTTGCTATGGAAGTTAAAAATGCTGTAGCCGGAACACTGGAGTCAGGAGACATAATGATCCAGATAGCCCCGGCGGAAACGAAAGGTTTGCACATTGACCTTGACAGCACTGTGGCCGCACAGTTCGGCCGTCAGATACGTAAGGTCATTGAGGAGACCCTTACCGGTTTCGGTCTTGAGGATGCTGATGTCAAGGCGGTGGACAAGGGCGCCCGTGATTGCACGATCCGTGCTAGGGTGACAGCGGCAGCCGTGCGCGCTACAGGTAAAGATGTTTGGGCTTAGTAATCCTTTACGATTATGGAAAGATTGAGAAGAACAATGATGTTCGTTCCGGGAAACAACCCCGGAATGATGCAGGATGCCTTTATTTACGGGCCGGACTCGATTATGCTCGACCTGGAGGATTCTGTTACCATGGCAGAAAAAGACGCAGCCCGTCTGCTTGTCTACAATGCATTGAAGTCAATTGATTTCGGCGACACGGAAATGGTTGTCCGTATCAATCCGCTCAGCACTCCTTACGGACGCAAGGATGTCGAGGCTGTCGTGAAGGCCGGAGTCCATGTAATCCGTATGCCCAAGACCGAGACGGCCGATGAGGTCCGCGAACTTGAGGCTGAGATAGAGAAAGTGGAAAAAGAATTGGGATGTCTCGGCAGGACCCGTATGATGGCGGCTATCGAAAGCGCCGAGGGTATCTGCAACGCATTTGCGATTGCCAAAGCTTCCAAGAGGATGATGGGTATCGCTCTTGGTGCCGAGGACTATTGCGCCAATCTCAAGACACAGCGTACTCCTGGCGGAGCCGAACTCCTTTACGCCCGTGAGACCATCGTGGTGGCGGCAAGAGCTGCCGGCATTGATGCGCTGGATACCGTATATTCAAACCTTGATGATATGGAAACCTTCCGCAAGGAGGTCGAACTCATCAAGACACTCGGATTCGACGGCAAATCCATCATCAATCCTCGTCAGATTCATATCGTAAACGAGGTATTTGCACCGACCGAGAAAGAAATTGAAAAGGCGAAGAAGATCATTGCCGCCATCAAGGAAGCCGAGAAACGCGGTTCCGGCGTGATTGCGGTAAACGGTAAGATGGTTGACCGTCCGGTCGTGATCAGGGCGCAGCGCACCATCGACCTTGCCATTGCTTCAGGCATTTTAACAAAGGAGGAAGTTTATGAGTAACATAAAAGAAAGAGCAGCGCTTATCAACAAGGAAGCTGCATTGATGGGCAAGAAAGTGTATTCAGGGGAGACTCCGAAGAACACTACATTCCGCAAAGACCTCCAGAAGGTCAAATCCAAGGTGGTTACATTGGACGACGCCATCAGGCTCAGCGGCCTTAAGGACGGAATGACGATTTCTTTCCACCACCATTTCAGAAGCGGAGACAAGGTCGTGAATATGGTTGTCGGCAGACTTGCGGAGATGGGATTCAAGAATCTTCACCTTGCAGCATCCAGCCTTTCGGATGTCCATGCCCCGCTCATTGAGCACATCAAGAACGGTGTGATTACGAAGATTTCCACATCGGGACTTCGCGGAGAGCTTGCGAAAGAAATTTCCCACGGCCTGATGAAGGAGCCTGTAATCTTCCGCAGCCATGGCGGCCGAGGCAGTGATATTGCCAATGACGACCTGCATATCGATGTGGCGTTCCTTGCTGCGTCTGCCTGCGACCCGGCCGGCAATGCCAGCGGCTACTCCCGTTCCCCTAATGCCAAATCCATCTGTGGCTCACTGGGTTATGCTAAACCTGACGCCCAGCATGCTGATAAAGTAGTGATAATTACCGACGACCTCGTAGATTATCCGAATACCCCTAACTCCATCTCCGAGCATGACGTGAATTACGTTGTCCTCGTGGATTCAGTAGGTGATTCATCGAAGATTTCTTCAGGCGCCATCCGTGATACCAAGAACCCTCGTGACATCCTGCTCGCCATGAATGCGGCGAAAGTGATTATCAACAGCGGTTATTTCAAGGAAGGATTCTCCCTCCAGACCGGTTCTGGCGGTGCGTCTCTCGCAGTCGTCAAGTATATCCGCGAGGAAATGCTCAAACGTGGAATCCATGCAAGCTTCGCCCTCGGCGGAATTACCGCCCACATGGTGAAGATGCACGAGGAAGGTCTCATCGGCCGCTTGATCGACGTGCAGTCGTTCGACAAGGTCGCAGCCGAATCCATCAAGAACGACCCGTTCCACAAGGGTGTCTCTGCCAATGAATACGCCAGCGCCGACGAACCGGGCTCAGCAGTGCACTACCTTGATATCGTGATTCTCTCCGCTCTTGAAGTGGACGTCAATTTCAATGTCAATGTACTTGTCGGCAGTGACGGCGTCATCAGAGGCGCCATCGGCGGACATCCTGACACGGCA
>ENA-OOWE01000430-OOWE01000430.1-human-gut-metagenome-genome-assembly--contig:-NODE-430-length-16589-cov-4.504052_pt1 | contig 16589 bp, 20 predicted proteins | sample MGYA00241402_ERZ501311 | MGnify/ENA primary metagenome ERZ501311 (study PRJEB25962, sample SAMEA2042363) | human gut metagenome | biome: human gut; feature: human-associated habitat; material: faeces... | reverse complement strand
TTGCAGATAGTATAACAGGCAAATGTCCGCGAAATGTTACAGCGGACGGATTTTTTCAAAAAATCTATCAGCAAAATATAGCTCTATTAAAAAGCAGCACCAAAGAAGATATTTTCATATTCCTCCCGGTGCTGTTTATATATTATTTCAGCTCATCCTTATTATCTTCTTGTTTCTTTTTATCCCGATATTTCCGTATGAGTTTATTACGGATGGGAACGCCAACACCAATCAAAAGCACAACTGCCAAAATTGTGAAATCCATACAATCACCTCACATTTCTTTGTTCTTCATAATCCGAATGGACAAGAAGATTGAAACCGCATACATCACGACAATAGCAAAAACCACAAGCAAAATAAGAAGTATCGGAGACGATTCAACGACTGAAATAATTGAGTTCCCGATAGCTGGCATTTTAGAGAGAAGAAGTAAAGTAACCAAAAAACCGGCCACTGGAATATACATAAATACCCGTCCTTTGATTGAACCGTACTTGTAATATCCCGGAATCTGGAACACAGTATAGAGTGCAAATAAGAATACTCCTGCAATAGCGGCGGTCACAATGTCAAATGCGCCAACTGTTTCACCCAGCACTTTCAAGACAAGCGGCTGTGCAATCAAAGAAATAATCAGGGAAAGAAGCCCCATTGCAAGGACAAAAACATAGCGTCCGATCACAAGCTCGCTTTTACGAACAGGTAAAATACCAAACAGACGATCCATGCTGTTTTTTTCTGTGATGGAAAAGGTATATCCCGTCGTCATGGCAATAAAGCACATAGCAAATGATACCCCTGTCAGCAAAGAACGATTGATTGCGGCAAACACAATCGGCAGGAGCAGGGTAAAGCAAATCGTCTTAAAATATGGTTTTACCAATGCAATATCTAATTTTGTGGATTTCAAAATATTACTCATAATCGTCACCTTTCTTGCTTGTAAACACTACAATTTCATCAATGGTGGCAGGATCAACGGTCAGGTTAGGGAAACCGCTAATATCTTCGGTTTTCATCAGAGCCTCAAATCCCGTAGGGAATGTACGAATACCAGCCGCCTTATTTTTCAGATCATCGGACAGTTCCTCAATTCCACCTTTTACAATGCGGAACATATCTACAAAATCATCTTTGCTGCCAGTAAAGTACAGCTCGCCATAACTGATGTAGGTAATATAATCGGCTGCACGCTCCAAATCGCCTGTGATATGGGTGGAGAACAAAACACTATGCTCGCCATCTTCAATATACTCTGAAAGAATTTTCAAAAGTTCATCTCTGGAAACCGGATCAAGTCCACTGGTCGGCTCGTCGAGGATCAGCAGTTTGGCGTCGTATGAAAACGCACAGGCAAGCATTAACTTCATCTGCATACCTTTGGAAAGTTCTTTTACCTTTTTGGTTGGTGCAATGTGAAATTTCCGTAACATATCCGCAAATTTCTGGCTGTCCCAATTTGGATAAAATACCGAAATGGATTTTTCAACCTGCGACACTTTCCAATCATCACTGAAATAATTTGTATCGAAAACAACGCCCAGCTCTGATTTTACTTTTTGTTCTTCTGCGATATTATCCAGCCCCATCACTTTGACTGTGCCGCCGGTGCGCTTGAGCATATTCAAAATCAGTTTGATTGTCGTTGTTTTGCCAGAACCATTCGGGCCGATCAAGCCCATAATATATCCCTTTGGCAAAGTAAAGCTGATATTGTGAAGCTGAAAAGAATCAAAAGATTTTGAAAGATTCGTTACCTCTAAATAATTAGTCATCTGTTTTTACCTCCGTTAAAATGTCCAAAAGGCGATGTAATTCCTCTGTGGATAGATTTGCCATTCTTGCAGCTTTTATTGCTTCGGTAAGATTGTTTTCTACTTTGCAAATAAGCTGCTCCTTAATCAGTTCTGAACCAGACCCCATTACGAAACATCCACGCCCCTGCACATTTTTAACAAAGCCCTCTTGCTCTAATTCTGTGTATGCCTTTGTCACTGTTAAGACGCTGATCTTTAAGTCTTTGGCAAGTGTTCTAAGGGAGGGCAAAGTTTCTTCGGCTTGAAGTTCGCCCGATAAAATAGCCGCCTTGATCTGCTGTTTAATCTGCTCGTATATGGGGACGCCAGATACATTTGAAATAATCAGTTTCATTGCTGCATCCTCCGTGTGTTTTAACTGTTATGCTGTTGTGTATAACAGTATAACACAAGTGAGGATAAGATGTCAATACATGGGGCTAAACTACTGGCAAGCAATGCAATCTTACGTAAGATTGCGTATTTAGCAGAAATCCCGTTTCCGGAATTCCTGCTAATGCTTGTTGGTGACATATCCCCAAACCCCTGAGATCATTGCCGGTGGCAATGGCTGCGCGTTCCGTTGGAACGCTGAAAACCAAAAGCAGACAAATCTTATTGACGGGATTTTTCTGTGCTGCGCTGCGGTTGTGCTGATTGTAGTTTACGCAAGGCTTCTGCCAATTCATCATCATAAACACGAATATCGTAACCGCATACATTGAAAATCGTATAGTCCGTTTCATAATCGTCCCAGACAGCCAGATTTTCTACAACGATTTCTGGGAGTTCGCAAAAGAGCGTTTCTTTCTCTTGTCGTCGTTTTAATTTCTGCTGGTAGTCCTTAACAACATGACGGACAACTTTCTTCAAACAACTTTCAAAACGGCATTGAACTGTTTTCTGGAAGTCAGACGGTTTCATCAATCTCACCCCCTTTCCGCTATGACGTGAAAAGTGGTTCTCCCTCTTTCCGTACCATATAGGGAACGGCAGGTGTGATTTGTTAAGTTGAGAACTCAAAAAATCCAAAATTTTTCCAGAATGAAAAAAGCCCGCACAAAACAGACTGTTTGCACGAGCGAATGAATTTATATATCTAATTAACGATTTTATTGATTGCTTTTTCCATTTATAGCCGATAGATTTCTTTAAAACATTCCATGAAACATACTCCTTGATTTACACATCAAAATTATTTTCCAAAATCATAAAGTATATTTCTAAATAATTTCTAAATGTACCATAGACTTCTTTGTTTGATGTGGATAGCATAAAAACCTTATGATACAATATCTAATTAAAGGAGATGAAATCACATGAATAAAATTGCTATTATTGAAGATGATATAGACATTTGCAATATGATTGCAAAATTCTTAGAAAATAATAAATATATCGTTCATTATGCCTTGAATGGTGCAGAGGGAATAGAATTATGTAAATCGCTTGTTCCAGATTTAATAATACTTGATATTATGTTACCGAAGTTAAATGGAAATGATGTATTACAGAGATTGCGTAAATTTACAAACGCTCCTGTCATTGTTGTTTCCGCCAAAACAATGGTACAGACAAAAATAGATTTATTAAAATTAGGTGCTGATGATTATATGACTAAGCCGTTTGACCTGCATGAGCTTCTTGCTCGTATTGAAGCAAATTTGAAAAGGACTTCAAATACGTCCTGTCAAAATGATACTTTGACATATAGAGATATTGAAATCAATAACTCTCTAGTTTATATCAAAGAGGTATTAGTATCTTTTACATCAACCGAGTTAAAGATTTTAAGACTATTATTGCAATATCCGCAAAAAATTTTTTCAAAGCAAAATTTATATGAATCCATTTGGAATGAAACTTATGCTTATGATGATGATACGATAAATACCCATATCAGTCATATTCGTAAAAAAATTAAGGCGATTACAAATGAAGATTATATACAAACCATTTGGGGAATCGGTTATAAAATTAAATAACTTTAGATTTTCTTTAGACTTATTAGATATAGTGGCATAGAAAGGAGTGTTTAGAATGACAAAATTTATATGCGAAACAAAAAATCTAAGCAAAAAATATAAAGATTTCTATGCTTTAAAGAATGTGAACTTAACTATTCCAAAAGGAGAAATCTACGGTCTTGTAGGCGAAAATGGGGCAGGAAAAACGACTTTAATCAGGTTATTAACAGGTCTTAATTTTAAGAGCGAGGGAGAAATTATCCTATTTGGACATAAGGATAATCTGCAACATGAAAGGTCAAAAATCGGTTGCACGATTGAAATGCCTGCGTTATATAAGGATATGACAGCTTCTCAAAATTTGGAAGTACAAAGAATACAACGAGGTATTCCAAATAAAAAATGTATTACCGATACTCTAGAGTTGATAGGCTTATCCAATGCTGGTAAAAAAAGAGTAGCAAACTTTTCTTTAGGAATGAAACAAAGGCTTGCTTTAGGCGTTGCATTATTAGGCGAGCCAGAATTTTTGATTTTGGACGAACCCGTCAACGGACTTGACCCAACAGGAATTATTGAATTAAGAGAACTTCTTAAAAAATTAGTAAAAGAACGAGAGGTAACGATTTTAATATCCAGCCATATATTAAGTGAATTACATCAGCTTGCTACCTGTTACGGATTTCTTCATAAAGGAGAACTTTTGAAACAAATTTCTACCGAAGAATTAAACGAAGAATGTAAACGCCATATTTGTTTAAGGACAGATAATATCCAAAAAACCACTCTTTTATTAGAGCAAAAGGGAAATATTAACAATTACTCCGTTTACCCCGATAATTCTATTCGGATATACGAGTGCTTAGATAATGTAAGAATGATTTCTAAATTACTATCCAGTAATGGAGTTATTATTGATGAAATTTCTGTGCAAGGAGAAAATTTGGAAACATACTTTGAAAATCTAATAGGGGGACGAAAAAATGTTTAATCAAATAAGAGCAGAATTTTATAAGTTATTTCATACAAAGGCATTGTACTTAACCTTTGCTTTGATTTTAGCAGTCTTTGGAATTTTCTCCATAGGCGGTCAGCAACAATTTGTGGCATCAAGTTCAAGTTTAGACGAAACATGGAAAATAGGAGAAACTGTTGGATTTCTTGCTCGTGCTTATAGCGATACAGCACACCCATTGATTGAAGAAATAATAAGGACAGCCACATCTTATACTGTATTTTTCTGGCTGATTGTTCTTATATTTTCTGTCATTTTCTTTTCAAGAGAATATACGGATAAAAATAGACGCTCATTTCTGAACGTCTACATTATTGAAAGGCTTGTCCTCTCACACATATTCTATTTTAATAGGTACAACAGTTGCCTTTCTCCTTGTATTTTCGTTGTTTTCATCACTTGCGTTATCTACAACCTCCATGTGGTGGGGAAGAAATCTCTAATAGATATTCCACATTGGCCCGAACATTATGAAGTTCTTTCATATCATTTTTGGCCTGCTTATAGGCAGAATAGGCTTTCCGTTTTTGTTCCAGAAGATCGGTGTATTCCTCTCGGAGAGATTTGACAGAGGGGAGCTTTTTGATTCCCAGTTCGTCAAAATGATTCTTCGCTGTCTGGTGCAGTAAGATTTCCGCCTCATGTGCAACACGGAATTAAAAGGCTGAGCGCCAGCGGAAAAGATACCTCCTGTCTACGCATTTAGGGCGTTAAAAGTCCACGGAAATCAAGGGTTTTTCCGCATGGCCGGCAGGTGGATAAAGTTATCCTGTTCCCCGCAAAACGGGGTTCTAAATGCGGGAAAAAGGACAAAAAAGAAGCGCCAGATGCAGAGGCTTTGATACCTCTGCGCCCGGCGCTTTTTCAGCCTATTAGCTGATCTACATAGGTAATTAGAGGGTGCAGATGTTTCAGGCGAAACATCTCAAATAACTTATCTGGATTTACCCATTGAACATCCACAACTTCTGTTTCCTGTAAACGCATTTCTTCAATCTTTATATCCTTATGAAATAGCCAAACATCGTAAAAATCCTGCACATTTTCCCGTCTGCTCTGATAAATCAATTTTTCACTTCCGGGAGTAAGCAGTATTCCTAATTCTTCTTTTACCTCTCGGATTGCTCCTTGTAAACTGGTTTCCCCGGAAAGTACAGAACCACCCGTACATTCCCAATAAAGAGGGTATTGCTTTTTCGGATGCCGCTGTGATAAAAGATACTGCCCCTGCTGGTTGACGATCCATACACTCACAGATAAATGATACAGCCCTTTGGGTATGATTTCTCCACGGCACACTGTTATTCCAGACTTTTCCCGTTTTGCATTATATAAATCCCATTTTTCCATTTTCATACCTCTTTGTGTGGGATCGGTGCTTGCCGAAAATCAAGTAAGTAAATATCCGCAATCCTTTCTATTTCTGTACGCTGATCTGCGGAATACTTATCATAAATCCCGCCTGCTAACATACGGGCTGCCTTTGCGCTTTTAATTGCTGGAAGCACATCATCAAACACAATACAGTGTTCAGGTGCAACCCCTAATTTTCTTGCGGCCAATTCAAAGACATCCGAATATTCTTTTCCCCGCTGAACCTCATCTGTTGAACATAGAGCGTCAAATAATTCTAAAATAGAATTGTTCTTTAAGCATGGAATATAGAGCTTTTCCGGCAACCCCGTAGCAACTGCAAGTTTTATTCCATGTTCTTTTAAGCGCAGAAGATAATCAAGGGCATGGGGCAGCAGACCGACATGGTTACTGTATTCCTCGACCGCCATATTATTCCATTCCTCAATAATTCCCTCTACCGTTTCTTGCAATCCCAAAAGATCAATGGTATATTGTGCGGCTTCCTCAAAACTCCTTGCACATATTTCAGTTACATAATTTTCCGGGACAGGAAGATTTCTCTTTTTCAAAAACTGAATATCTATATGCTCCCATACATCCATTGAATCCAGAATTGTTCCATCTAAATCAAAGATTGCCGCATTAAAATCCATGTTTCTTTTCCTTTCCGCAAAATAAATCTTTCAGTTCCGCAGCAGCAGCTTTTATATCGGACTGCGCTATGATGGCAGATACAACAGCCAGCCCGTCAATTCCCATGGGCTTGAAACGCCCTGTATTTCCTTTATTGATACCGCCAATAACAACGATCGGCAAAGAAACGGCTGTGCGGATTTTCTGTAATTCCTCCATTGATACAGAATCAGCGTCGGTTTTAGTTCCAGTAGGGAACATTGCGCCAACTCCCAAATAATCTGCACCATCCTGTTGTGCCTGTATTGCTTCTGCAATGGAAGATGCAGATACTCCCAACAGCATATTTTCCCCAATTACTTTGCGGACGGCAGCCGCAGGTAAATCATGCTGTCCAATATGTACCCCCGTAGCCTGCACAGCCATTGCAATATCTATCCGGTCGTTTATGATAAGGGGAATATGGTATTTATCCGTAACCTGTTTCACGGCAACAGCCTGATTGTAAAATTCTAATGAGGACAATTCTTTTTCTCGGAGTTGTATCATTGTGCAGCCTCCTAAAATTGCCTGTTCTACCGCTTCTGTCAGGCTATCGCAGCTCATTAGTTGACGATCAGTAACAAGATAAAGTGTATAATCAAAGTTCATTTTGCACCTGCCTATTCTTTAGATAAACCATGCTGATACAATTCGTAGAAATGGTGCGTCGGGCCACAGCCTTTTCCAATCGCAAGAGAGTGTTCGATTGCCATTGTGACATAAGCCTTTGCAGATTCGACTGCAAGCGGAACACTTTTTCCCTTTGCAAGCTGGGAAGCGATTGCAGAAGAAAAGGTACAGCCTGTCCCATGAGTATTTTTCGTATCAATGCGGGATGTTTCAAAATGGTAGAAATTTTCTCCATTAAATAGGACATCAACAGCATTTCCTATATGATGTCCACCCTTGACAACAATCGCCTTACAACCCATGGCATATATTTTTCTTGCGGCAGCCTCCATATCTGAAACTGTGGAAATCTGCATATCTGCTATTTTCTCTGCCTCTGGAATATTCGGAGTAAGTACATCGGCCAGTGGAATTACTGTGTCTATCAAGGTGGAAACCGCCGTAGGATTCATCAATGGGCAGCCATTTTTGGCATACATAACCGGGTCGATTACGACATTTTGGGGCTTATATTGTAATAGTTTCTTTGCCACCGCTTTCATACATTCTGGTGTAGAAAGCATACCGATTTTTACTGCGTCCACTTCAATATCTTCAAATACGGCGTCAATCTGTTTTTCAATCATATCCGGGGTAATATCTTGGATGTCGATAACACGGCTGGTGTTCTCTGCAACAACAGAAACAATAACACTCATTCCAAATACACCGTGAGCAGAAAAAGTTTTCAAATCAGCCTGAATACCTGCACCTCCGCTGCAATCTGATCCGGCAATGGACAATACTTTTTTCATTTTGCATTTTCCTCCATTCTCTCGTTCCGATAGGCCATCTTCCAAAAAGCAAGCTCTAACAAACTTGCTTTTTCAAAAATATCAGCCAGATACTTTTTATTTGCTACTGATAACCCGGCACATTTATGCTCTGCAAAAGCAGACCATTCTTTGCAGCTTTCTGCATATTGTTCATCCGCATAATCTTTGATAAAGTCCCAATATCTTGACTGTCTGCTTGTAGGAACAGCCGCCAATTTGCGGAATATATAGCTGTAACTTAGCATACAGGGAAGAATCGCCATTAAAATTTCTTCATTCTTTCCATGTGACGCAATCTCAAACATGAAATCAATGTAATTTTGATTTTCAGGCAGAGGAGCGATCAGTTCAATATCATTATCCGTCATGCAAAACTGCTTTAGATAATCCAGACGCACTTCTGATTCCGTATCATTTACAAAATTCAGCATGGAATAGTAAAGCTGAATTTCTCTTAATGTATCAGCATGAAAAATTGCCTTGCCGTATATACGGGCATAGTTTTTCAGATAGATACTATCCTGAATCATATATCTCTTGAACTTTTCAAGAGGTAGCTTTCCAGTTTGCACTTCCTGCACAAATGGGGTAGCTGCACATTCTTCCCAAATGGGGATGTTGCGGGTTAAAATGTCTTTCATAAATGCCATGTTTGTTCCTCCTAAAATAAAAAATTAGAGCCTCTAAAACAATTAGAAGCTCTTTCAGACGCAATACGAGCGTAAGAAATTGCTTCCCTACGCCGGTATTAGCCGACAGGTCCAGAGGTCAGGTCTTACCTTTTTCAACTTGTTCAGTTCCCTCGCAAACACATATCATATCTTATTCAATTAAAAAAGGACATTCCCAAAACAGAGAATGTCCAAAAAATACGAATCTGTATTCTTTAGCTCCCTGCGTTGGTATTAGCCAACAGGTTCAAAGGGTCAGGTTTTAACCTTCTCAACTACAAGGTAGTCCCCCTGCTTGAGTATTATTATAGTTAAGAAGTCCCGGAAAGTCAAGGTCTATAGAATTCAAGTTAGCAAACCTTATTGACGGGATTTTTCTGTGCTGCGCTGCGGTTGTGGTGGGGAAGAAATCTCTAATAGGTATTCCACATTGGCCCGAACATTATGAAGTTCTTTCATATCATTTTTGGCCTGCTTATAGGCAGAATAGGCTTTCCGTTTTTGTTCCAGAAGATCGGTGTATTCCTCCCGGAGAGATTTGACAGAGGGGAGCTTTTTGATTCCCAGCTCGTCAAAATGATTCTTTGCCGCCTGGTGCAGCAGAATTTCAGCTTCATGTTCTGTTCGGAATTTTTTGCTGTACCCGGCTTTGCGATATTCTACATAGACAGCCCGCGTTTTCGCATAGTTTACGATCTGTTTTTGCAGCTCGGCATTGGCGTTCATTTTTGACTCCAGATCTTTGATCTGAACGGATAAGGTATTGAAATTAGTGGTGGTGGCGTTGGCTTTTTCCAGAAGATCCTCATAACCCATATCGCCATGTTCTTTTAAGTAGAGCACTGCCTGAGAAAGCTGCTTTAGATTGAACACTTTTGCCCAGCGCTCATAACCAGGGCCCTTGCCGGAACGGATTGCAGCTTCAATATCAACCAGCAATCCAACTTTGGAAACCGTTTTTTTAGAAAAGGCATGGCGGGGTTTTACTGTCCGTGTACCGGCAATCCGTTCTTTGATGGCCTGTTCTGTATAATCGCCTTTGAGCGTATCGCATCGGGTATAATTTTCTTGTCCCGGAACTCGGAACCGAAGATGTTTTCTTTCACGGTTGACTTCCAGCCCAGCAGTTTCCAGCTTCTGTAGAAGTTCCTCAAAATCTTTTGGCTTTTCCTCTAATGCAGCATCAATAGCAATGCGTATCTGCTCCTGAAAGGAAGGCTGCTTTTTATTTCCCAGCCATGTGCCATAATGCTCCCGGCTGGGTTTCGGATTTTCTACAATCGAAAGTCCATGCTCCAAACACAGCTTGTCATTCATTCGCCGGATTGCCCAGGTAGAGCCCCAGAAGTTGCGAAATTTTTTCTGACAGTCCAGTGTAGTAGAGTTGATAATGATGTGATTATGGACATGGTGCTTATCCACATGGGTGCAGACAACAAAGGCATGGTTTCCTTTTGTGAGCTTCAGTGCCAGCTCCCTGCCGATCTGATTAGCTTCTTCTGGCGTAACTTCGCCGGGCTTAAATGCCTGACGGAGATGGTAGGCGATCACATCATCTGCACCCTGATTTCTGCCGGTCAGATTTGCATACTGTCGTTTGGACAGAAGAAACTCTGCATCAGCAAGCCGGGTATCACACTCATAGCCATAAATGAATTTTCCAAAATCGGTTTTCTGCGGATTTTCTACATAATCAATAATATCTGAGATCGCAGTAGAGATATTCCGACCTTTTCCTACATGCAGAGGCATCAGTCTTGTGGTCGCTATTTTCGTCACCTCCTTAACTTAATTCCAATCAGAGAAGTTATAATTGCAGAAAAAGAGCGGGGCTGCCTATGCGCCCCGCCAAATCTGCTTAACCAAATATAAAATCCTTTAAGGCACTGTTTGCCCCGCCAATGATCCCTACCAGCCATGCAGCCGCCAGAGGCAGACCGTATGGACTGATAAGAAAGGCGATCATAAGCCATGCAAGACCCGGCAAAAATCCTGCGACAAAGAACAGCACCAATGCCGCCAGAAAGATGATCCCAGAAAGAATCCCAAGTACCGCACCGGAAAGAACCACTAAAAATTTACATACCAGATAAAGAATCCCCGTAACCAGCATAAAGGGAAGTGCCAGTAATTTACCTATCAAACGCATACGCTTTGCCTCCTTTCAGAAGGGCATCTGCCCTTATAAAAATTTTACCGTGACGGCAAAAAGAAAGCAACGGCTTTCCGGCTGTTTATGAAATGTTTGCAAATCCCCGGATCAGTTTGTCCATGCCATCCCAAAGGCTGTCCAGACGGGTGCGGATGTCATCTATATCTGCGGCATAAATATTGCCGGTCTCATTGGCCCGTCTGGTATATTGGTTTAAGTTATTGGAACAAATGCGGAGAAGCCGGATCATTTCCTGAATATCTCCCATATCAAGGTGAATGATGTAACCGTCTACGGCCATCTTTCGCAGATATGCCGACAGGTTGGTAATGCCAAGTTCCGCCATGCGTTCTTTTACCAGTTCGGCCTCCGGTTCGGACATGACAAATTCGACGCGGACGGATTTTTTGTTATGCCCGCCCTTCATCGTTCCAACCCTCTTTTATGAGATGAGACCTCCTGTGTTGAAACCACCGTCTTTGCTCTTTTGAGTTTTTCCCGCAGGGTGGTCTTTTCCAGCTTATCAAGATATTCCTCCAGATTTCCGGCTGTCGCATGATAGCTGCGTTTGAAGCGTTCCCGTTTTAGAATCATCATCAGCTCCGGCTCATTTTCCGGCAGATAAGTCATTGTTTTAGGGGCTCCATGCTCTGGCATAAACCGGTTCATAAGCTGTCTCCGTTCCTGATAGGGAATCGTGATAACATTTCCATCCGCAAATGCAACGGCTACATTTCCGATTGGACAGGTCAGCTTTTTCATCCGTTCCACATGTTCTCTATAATTTAGCGGATAGAGATTGCCAAATATTTTTCCGTCCCTGACTTCTTTCAAAGAGATGGCATAAGCCAAAACGGGATCATTTGTCTGTTCCTGGTAAAACCGCCACACTTTATTTTCATGGCTTCCATCCAGATAAACTTCCCGTTCGCGCAGGGTATAGGTTCCGCAAGGGCGTGACATCCAAAGAAGCTGTTTATCCTCTGAACGGTCTGACACAGCCAGTTTTGAAATCAGTTCCTTATCCAGGTCAAAGTCCTCTTTATAATGTTGGGTATGAAGATCTACGATACGGGAAAGAGCACCCAAAAGATCTACATCCTCAAATCTTACCCCGGCCATCAGCGTTCCCTTTCCGGCACAGGAGGGATCATCTGCCTTGCTTCATGCTCCGGTTTGTCTGCTTTCAAACGGTCCATCAAAGACGGCTTTGCTTCCGGCACCAGCTCCCGGATTTCTTCATCCGTCTGTCCGTCTGTCAGATCCGGGCGCACAGGAGGTTCGTTGTTCAGCCTGCCATCCAGCATATTGTAGTTGCCGGTCTGACCTTCCTCATAAAGTTCTGCATTGCGCAGATAACTCTCCGGCGCCTGAAATGGCTGTCCGGCAAACAGAATTTCTCTTTGGGTGGTAAACTGTGCAGGGACCCCATTTTGCAGTCTTGCAAATTCTTCATACTGGCGCAGGGTAAGCCCTCGTTCCAGCATTTCCGCCTGGGTATGCGCCCAGCCTTCTCCATAGAGAAAATAGTACATGTCGGGCTGATCACAGACAAAACACAGGGAACCGTCCTGATTGTCATAGTAAGATGGCTGCATATTCTGGTAATGGCAGCGTTCCTCACGCCCCAAATACACACGGTTGTCCGCACCCAGCATAGCGACCATACCCGCGTAATTACTATGGACCGCAGAGCGGATTTCTACCAGCGGATCTGTTTGAGAAGGAATCTGTCTGCCCGGAATCTCATTTTGTTTTTCCGCTGCATCATTTCTTAGTATCACTTCTTCATGGCTGCGTGCATCCAGCTCCGGTTGAGATGTTCCTTTCCGAACAGCACCGGGCTCCGGTTCTTTTTCTTTCACATAGTATCGGACATTTGCTGTCGTATGTTCGTTGGCTTCCTTTGCATAGTTTTCAGCAGCAGCTTTGGTATCAAACTCCAACGGTTTTCCATTTTCCTTGCACCAGCTTTGTGCCGGTCCGAAAATAGAAGTGCTGCTTCGTACTGCCCATACACCATAGGTCCGTTTCTTTTCCATTCCGCATCCCTCCTTATCGTTCCTGCTGTTTGGAAGTTTGTTGCTTTTTTACCGGGTCTGCCGGTTTTGTTGCTTTTAGCTGCTGACGGAGAGATTTCTTATGCTCCAGTTCGGAATCTGTGATGTTGACATATTCGCCAATGATACAGAGCGCTTCTCCATAACTGCCGGAAACAAATACCCGATCAGACATTTCTTTTGCCTGTTCTTTCAAACCATGCTCCCGCAAAGTACGGGAAGCAATACCCAGCAGATTAAAAATGTTCCCATCTGCTCCGATCAGCGGACAATCCGGTTTATCTGCCAACGCTTCCGGTGTTTCTATAAATCCGCCTAAATAATTCGGCACAAAGTCCGACAGCCATGTGCCGCCATAGACTTCATGGGTCTGTAAACGCCACAGGGCAAGTTTTCCTATATCCAGTTTCACATCATCAAACGGGTAAAGCAGACAGGTCAGTTCGCCGTGCTGAAAAGCAGCCACATTCTCAAACTGACAGCCATCTTTCAATATGCCTGCTTTTGTCAGCATTTCATTGATCCCGTCCACCCACTCTGTCAGATCCCCGCCACAGCCCTGTAAAATCAGTCCTTCCTTATCCGGCATGCGGCGAAGGTCCTCCGCGGTAATCGTGTTGATATTCAAAAAATCGCCTCCTATCGTTTTTGTTAAAATATATGTTTTGTCCGCAACTTAACCTCATTTCAAAGCACCGGAGTATTCTTATACAGCTCCCTTGAAAACAGGTGCAAAAAGCCCTTGAAAATCAAGGACTTTTAAGGCTAAGTTGCGGACATATCATGGTTGGTTTTGCCGCTTCCGGCGTTTGCGTTCCCGCTCGGATTTCCGTCTTGCATAGACCCGGCAGGCAGCGGAACAATATGCCTGGCTGGTTGTAGGAAGATATGCCTTTCCACACACAGGGCATATTTTCTGTCTCATGGAGGTGTCCTCGCCGGTAATGGCTGATTCCAGTGCTGCATCCACCGGCAGCACCGCTTTTTCAAAGTACCTGCAATAAGCACCGGTCCACCATTTATTCAGCATGTAACAAGGGCTGTCCAGAGGAAGGCAGATCTTATCCTGGGAGTCATAGTTGGCGCAAAGCTCCGTAACCAGCTTTCGGATCGTAGCCCGCTCCGAGCGGTTCAATTCTCTCTCCGCCATAACGCCTACCTTTCCGGGGCTCTGCTTTGCCGACCGCTGGAAATTTCGGTTGTATCAGTAACATTCCTGGGCTGTGAAAGGGCATCGGCGATAGAGTTCCGCTTTTTCTGTTTTGGTTCATGGTAAATAAAAAGTTCATTTTTTCCTGGTACATACAACAATCCATTTTCTTCGCAGCGGAAAATATCACATTCTTTGTCTGTTGAAACGGTATAAAAGTCTTTGTAATCATAAGGTGCTTTTTGCCGATCCTGATAGGTACACAGCCCTAAGTTGGGGTCACTTGCCAGCCGTTTCGATATGGCGAAAAAGTCGCCTTCTTTTTTGTGAAATTTTCGTATGGGCGTGAAGTGATAACCGCCATATTCAAAGGTTTTTCGATCGCTCATTTACGCCTGCCTTTCTTTACTGGAAATTCCAGCTTGAAATTCACATATTTACCGCCGGTATCATCCAGAATCACTTCCGCATCATAGGTCTTTCCTGTTTTTTCACTGTAAAGCCCGGACATAGAAATACGGCCCTCTTTCAAAAGAGCCGCTGCCACAGACTTTGTGATGGATTTTTTCTTGCTGGAAAAGAAACGGTTATCTTTCCAAAGAGCAAAAGAACATTCCCTGTTGTCGCAGAAAAAACCTTTCTTTCCTTCATATACCGGGGCTCCGCAGCGAGGACATACCCCTACGGCTTCATGTGCAGTTCCTCTGGAAGAAGGAAACAGATCCGCAAAACGTTCTTCCGGGGTAGTATGTTCTTTTACCAGCGTCCGGCTCATATCTGCAATCTGATCCATAAAAGATGTTGCCGACAGTTCGCCATGTTCCACTTGTTTCAGCATGGATTCCCATTCTGCAGTTAAGATGGGAGATTTGATATTGTCCGGCAGGACTGCGATCAGGTTCTTTCCTTTTTCCGTAGGAATGAGCTGCTTTTTCTTTCGCTGTACAAATCCGGCAGAAACCAGCTTTTCCAGTGTTGCCGCACGGGTAGCCGGAGTACCCAATCCTTTACGCTCGGCATCTTCCGGCATATCTTCCGCACCGGCAGTCTCCATAGCGGACAGCAGTGTGTCCTCCGTATAGTGTTTCGGCGGTGAAGTTTTCCCTTCACGGAGACTTGCTGATACAGCTTCAAAAGTCTGTCCTTCCTGCAGCACAGGGAGAGCGACAGCTTCATTTTCTTTGTGTTCCGTTTCACTCTGCCTGATACTCATACGGTGAATCCGTTCCACCTCTTTCCAGCCGGACTGTAAAATAGTCTTTCCTTTTGCCGTAAAAGTATATCCCTGGCAGTCCAATATAGCGGTGACCGCTTCAAACCGGTTTGCCTGCGTTGTGGCACAAAGCAGTCTGACGGCAAGCAGGGTAAGCACATCCCGCTCCCCGGAAGGAAGCTCTGACAGGTCTGTCCGTGCGATTTCCACAGTTGGGATAATGGCATGGTGGTCAGTCACTTTGCTGTCATCTGTTACCCGGTCAATGTCCGGCTCTCCGGCGTAGCCTTTTCCAAAGGGCATATTGTCACGCAGCCACAGGATCAGGGAAGCGGCGGTTGCCTGCATGTCCTTCGTCAAATACTGGCTGTCCGTTCTCGGATAGGTTGCCAGCTTCTTTTCATAGAGAGATTGCACATAATCAAGGGTCTGTTGAGCCGTATAGCCATAAATACGGTTACATTCCCTTTGCAGAGTTGTAAGGTCATAAAGGCGGGGAGGCTGTATAGTTTTTACCTGCTTTTCCACAGAACGCACAAAAGCGGAGTTGTGGTCACAGTCCATACGGATTTTTTTAGCCTCGGATCGTTCCGTCATTTTTTCGCCGGAAGCAGTAAAACCTCCGCAGGTGATTTCCGGCACATAAAAAGGCTTGCTGATGAAGGATTCAATATCCGACTCACGCTGTACCAAAAGTGCCAGCGTCGGTGACATAACACGGCCGACATTTAGTGTGACACCATACAGGACAGAAAAAAGCCGGGTGGCATTGATCCCGATCAGCCAGTCGGCTCCTGCCCGGCATACTGCCGCATCATAGAGCTTATCGTAATCACTGCCGGGACGGAGATGGTCAAAACCCTCACGGATCGCCGCATCCTCCATACTGGAAATCCAAAGGCGTTCCATAGGCTTATTACATCCGGCATATTCATAGACCAGACGGAAGATCAGTTCTCCTTCACGCCCGGCATCCGTAGCACATACCACAGAATCCACTCGTTTGTCCTTCATCAGCCGGCACAAAAGAGCAAGCTGCGTTTTCTTATCCTTTGGAACTTCATATTTCCAGTTTTCCGGCAGGAT
>ENA-OOWE01000421-OOWE01000421.1-human-gut-metagenome-genome-assembly--contig:-NODE-421-length-16869-cov-3.373082_pt1 | contig 16869 bp, 21 predicted proteins | sample MGYA00241402_ERZ501311 | MGnify/ENA primary metagenome ERZ501311 (study PRJEB25962, sample SAMEA2042363) | human gut metagenome | biome: human gut; feature: human-associated habitat; material: faeces... | reverse complement strand
AAGGAATATTTGCTAGAATACGAAAAGACGGTCCAATAAAATGTCCGCACTCCCCCGTCAGCCCCCAAAAATAATGGAAAATTGATGAACTTAACGCAGCAAGTATGGTCACCGAAAATGATGTAAGGCACATCAGTGACTAGGCCGATTTGGTCATTGGTATAGCCACTAACGAAGTCCTGGCTCTGATCAATTATGGGGTAAGTTCCGGTTTTTTTATATGCGCTAGTTTTTATTTTCCGCCCAGTTTTAGTGACGTCCGATAGGACGTTCGTTATTCGTTCCTTCATGTTTGCACCCCTTTCTAAACCAAAGGTTTAAAGCGAAGTTTCATCCTTGATGTCGTCCTTAGGCGTTTTCCGACTATTTCAAGCTCTCCTTGATTTGAGCCATTAAGTCTTGGAACTCTTTTTCGGATTGTTCGATGGATGCAATGATTTCCGAAGTGGGGCGGTATACCTTTTTTTCTATATGGACTTTGTGGTATTTATTCCAACTCAAAACGTAATCGTTATCGACAATTTCCTTTTTATCAATTAAGAAGGATTGATCGTATGGGGTACGCGTTGATTCTTTATCCAAGTTTTCGAATCTCGAAATAATATCCGGGATATTGTTTTCGGCAACCGGCGTCCTCTTTAGGTCTAAGGAATAGCCATCTGCTTCCATGTTATAGAGCCAGACCTTGTCGGTTCCGCCGCTATTGGTTTTGGTGAACACTATAATGGCAGTTTGAACGCCTGAATATGGTTGGAAAATGCCGGACGGCATATAGATGATTGCTTGTAATTTTTGGTTTTCGACGATTTCTTTTCGCAACCTTGTATAGGCCTTTTCGTTGGTATTGTTAACGACCCCAACAGGGACAATAGAAATGCAACGTCCACCAACTTGGAGGATACGCAAGAAAAGTGCGAGGAAGAGAAGCTCTGTCGATTTTGTTCCGCCACTAATTTGATTCAAGGATTTAGCTACGGTTTCAGGATTTAGGCTCCCCGAAAATGGCGGATTTGCCAGAATAAGGGAGTATTTGTTTTGCTCTGTATAATCTTCGGACAAGGAGTTGTTAAATTTTATGTTGGCGTTTTCCACCCCATGGAGAACCATATTCATGCTTCCGATGCGAAGCATATCGGTGTCGGTGTCAAAACCTGTGAATTCCACATTGTGATAATGAGCATTGTTTTCGGAATTCATCAACTCCTTTTCGTAATGATTTTGGATGTATTTCGAGGACTCCGCTAAAAAGCCGGCAGTCCCCATGGCGGGATCGATAATATTATCTTTTAGAGTTGGCTTAGCGAGTTCAACCATCATGTCGATGATGTGACGAGGAGTACGGAATTGTCCGTTGTCCCCACTAGTTGCCATTTTCGAAAGGAGATATTCATAACAATCGCCCATGAGATCCCTGTTATCGAGCCCCAAGCCAGGGTCGCTGAGCCCTTTCACCAATTCGTCTAAGATGTAGGCGTTTGTTACGGTGAACTGCGCGTCTTTCATGAATTTTGAAAAAGCAGTAGTTCCAGTGGAATCGAGTTTTCTGATGAAGGGGAACACGTTTTTCGTCATGTTATCAAACATCTTTTGCGGGGCGAATTCCTTGAAGTGTGACCAGCGGAGATCCTCATATGGAACGTTAATTCCAAGATCTTGGTCAACATAGTTCCCAGGTTTAAAAAGGAGTTTTTCGCGTTGTTTTGCTGCCGTGGTGATTCCGTGTTTGATTTGATCGTTTATTTTCACTTCCTGCTTAATTTGTTGGTCATCAAGCATTTTGATGAAAATAAGATAGGTGACTTGTTGGATATCAATCCAGGGGTTCGTCATTTGGTTAGACCACATGCGATCCCAAAGTTTGTCTAATTTGTTTTTAATTTCGCCAGTAACCATTTTTATTTCTCCTTGCTCTCTAAATAATCGCCCAACGTTTGGCCGTTGGAATTTTTCCATTCTTTTTTCCATCAGCGCTGCGCCCTGTAACGATGCACGCCGCTGCAGATGGTGAAGAAGCCTCAAAATCTTCTAGCAGCATTCTGTTTTCATCCATGCTCATTTCGCCTATGGATTTCGCCCATTTAGAATCCAGGTATCTTTCTCCTGCTTCGGCAATGAGGGAGTCTTTTTTCAAAATAAACTTTCCGTTCGATACGACCAAGGTGCCGGAATATTCCTTCTTGGTCTTTACTGACTTCCCTTTGAGGGTGAATGTCGAGTCGATTTCCGCCGTAACTTTATCGAATTCGGCTTCTCTAGATGTGGATTGAGGGTAAACGATTCTTCCGTTGAAAGAGGCCAAGAGCTGTTTGACCATTCCTAGATTAACGGAGAAAAGTTCCGAATTCGATACCTGGCTCCTTTCAAATATTTGGTGAAGAAGAGTTTCTTTTTCATCGTAATCATCGACTTCGATTGCGAATTCTCTTTTCAATCCAACGACGTTGAAGTAACCGTTGTTTTCAAGGTATCGCATCCTGTTTTCGTACTGGCAGGTTTGGGTTTTGCCGATTTTTATCAGCCCCTGAACCGCAGTAGACATTAGATAAATAATTCCCCTGGCCATATGTTTATTTTTCCCCAATATCTATTCCATTTTTGATAAATAGTTTCATCAACTTTCTTTTTGCGGCGAAAGTGGGTTGGTGAAGGCCTCGTTCCCAACGATTTACTGTTGCAAAAGAAACTCCCAGTATTTCGGCAAGCTCGGTTTGACTTACAAGCATCCGCTGCCGCAACTCTTTTATTGCTTCTTTATATTCCATATATGGATTATACAACAATATAACATTGTGCCATCGTATTTTATTGAAATGACTTGCACTGGTAACTGCAGGTTATGCTCCTGACGATATATTCAAAGTTGCTAGAGATAGTGGAGCAGATATTTGGCAATACGATTCTGAAATAAGCAAAGCTTTTGGAGGACATGGTTATGGGCATGAAATCTAAAAGTGGACATTTTGGAAATGGTGCTGGTGGACCTTCAAAAAGAAACGGTAATTTTAAACTTGATATTCAATTGTTTGCTAAAATGCCAAAAGGGAGAGCGCAAATAATGCACATCATGGCAAATAGGGCAGGACATATGATTGATACCCCCGAAAATAGAAAAATACTTGAAACTATTTCGGATGATAAAAATAATTTTGTCAGATCCGATCCGCGAGGTTTCAACATTTATTCGAAAGTTGTTAATGGCAAGGAGTACTGGGTTTATGAAAGATACGGAGTCATCCAAAATGGCGGTGTTAATAACTACAATTTTAAATATCACAAAAAAGGGGAAAAACAATGATTAATCAACCAATCCAAGTTTTGAAATTAATGTACCTTGCTTTAAATGAAGAGTGGGAAAAAGATAAAGATGATTTATTTGGTCTTTTCCTCTCTGAGGCAGATCCTTTTTTAACCGGGGATGATAGTGCTGACCCTGCAATCTTTGCCGATTTCTTAAAATGTTTTGAAAAATATGGTACATACGATGAATATGGCTATGACTTTATTTTGAAATTTTTAACAAATTTAGATCCGTATTATGGCGATATAAAGAAACGTTTCTTGAACATTAATAAGCAAAAATATATCCAAGATTCAGAAAAATATTCTCAACTCAGCGATAAAGAAATAATTGAACTTAACCATTGGCAAAATTATTATCCTAGATTATCCCAATAAGAACCAATTATCATTCAAAATAAAAGCTCCCTTGGCGCATTCCTTGGGAGCGTTTTTTAATGTTTGGCGGAGGAATAGGGATTCGAACCCTAGCTCCCGGTTAAGAGACTACGAGCTTTCCAAGCCCGCCCCTTCGGCCACTTGGGTATTCCTCCGCGTTTCGCCTTTTCAGGCAAGTGAGATTATAGGTGTTTCGTCATCGCTTCGCAACGTAATTTTTGCTAGACTAATTCGGATTATGAAAGAAACCGTCGTATCTCGTCTTAACGCAGGCCAAAAGGCAGAGAAATTCGTGAAGAAATACTTGCCAGAAGCCCCGCTTGGATTCATCTACAAGGCCTTCCGCAAAAAAGATATCAAAGCCAATGGCCATTGGATTAAAAAAGACTACATCCTCCAAGAAGGGGATGTGATCCGCATCTATGTGACGGACCAGCAACTGGAAGATTTCAAAAAGCCCCGTCCCGCGGAAAAGAAGCCTTTGGAATATCCCATCGCCTACGAAGACGATGAAGTGCTGATTATCGATAAGCCCAAGGGGTTATTGGTCTATGGCGACAAGACAGGCGTTAGAGAAACACTAGGGAATGCTGTATTGGATTATCTCTATTTGAAAGAAGATTATGATCCTAACGACAATACGTTCGTCCCCTCCCCGGCCCATCGCTTAGACCGCAACACCAGTGGGCTCATTTGCTATGGCAAAACGGATCGCGCCCTGAAGGATTTAACGGATTTATTCAAAGAACGTACCCAAATTGATAAGTATTATGTGGCCCTTGTCGTGGGAGACGTTGAAAAAGATGGTTTTATCGATAAGCCCCTTAAAAAGGATATCCAAACGGGACGCGTATCCATTTGTCCCCTTGCTAAGGGAGGAAAAACCGCGAAGACGGAATATCATGTCTTGCAACGGTTTGGTTCCTATACTTTATTGGAACTTCATTTATTGACAGGCCGCACCCACCAGCTCCGCGTCCACCTCGCTTCGATTGGACACCCCATCGTTGGAGACGAAAAATATGGAGACTTCCAAGATTGCCGCAAAGCCAAAAGATTATGCGGAATCACCTCGCAATTGCTCCACGCCGAAAAGCTTTGCTTCGGCGATGTTTCGGGGGCGTTAAAAGGCTTGGCCCACCGCCAAATCACTTCCCCCATCCCCTCGTTTTTTGAAGACGCTATTGAGATTTTGACGCATAACCCATTCTAAGAAAGGAATTTGATATGGACAAAGTCAAAGAAAATTCGAATCGTTGGTTATCCTCCCCCCGCGTCAGCGAAGAGGATAAAGCCCGCATCCGTTCCATGAGCCAAGAAGAACTCGACGACGCTTTCTTCAAAGACGTCGAACTCGGCACGGCCGGGATGCGCGGGGTATTGGGCCCTGGCACGAACCGAATGAACGAGCATACGGTTGGCAGGGTATCGGTTGCCTTTGGACAATATCTATTATCCCTAGGAGAAGATACGAAAACCCGCGGAATCGTTTTATCCCACGATAACCGTTTTAAGTCCCGCGAATTCGCTTTGCTTGCCGCGAAGATTTTTAACCAAATGGGCATCAAAGCCTTTATCTTCCCTTCTCTTCGCCCCGTTCCTGAACTTTCTTTTGCCGTGAGATATTGCAAGGCCAAAGGCGGCGTCATGATCACCGCTTCCCATAACCCCAAACAATATAATGGATACAAAATCTATGATGAAACGGGTTGCCAGCTTGTTCCTAACCAGGCGAACGAGATGCTTCGATTCGCCGACAAACTCCCGAATGAGCTCGAATTCGAAGTCCCCGTTGCGGTTCAACAAGGTGAAACCATTGTCCTAGGAGAAGAAGTGGATGACGCTTACTGCAAACTCGTAGAGTCCTGCCGCGTGAATCCAGATTTGGACAAATCGAATTTCAAAGTGGTCTATACCCCCCAACACGGCGCGAGCTATGAAAATGCGATGCGCGTATTCCAGGATTCGGGTTATACCATCATTCCCGTGAAGGAACAATGCGTCCATGACCCCGCGTTTGGGGCCACGGCTTCCCCGAACCCCGAGGTTGCCAAGGCTTGGGATCTGACTTTGGAATATTGCCATAAAAACCATGCCGACCTCGCCGTAATGACCGATCCCGATGGTGACCGATGCGGCCTGGCTTTCCTTTCTTCTAAAGGAACCTATGAACGCTTCACCGGCAACCAAAGCGCCCCTCTTCTTTTGGATTACTTACTTTCTTCTTATCAAAAACAAGGACGTCTCCCTGCAAATGGAGTCCTCTACGATACGATTGTCACGACTTCCTTAGGACGCGTCATCGCCAAAGCCTATGGGGTGAGTTCGGAGTCCTTCCTCACCGGATTCAAATTCATCGGCCATGCGATTCATCAAGAAGAAGAAAAGCCTAACGGCAAGAAATTCCTTTTTGGTTACGAAGAATCCTATGGCTGCCTCATTCAACCCTTTGTCCGGGATAAAGACGGCATCCAGGCCATCCTTCTTTATACCGAAATGGCCCTTTATTACCATAATCAAGGCATTCCTTTGGATGTTGCTTTTGATAACCTTCAAAAGAAATATGGCTATCATGTAACCGAAACTAAGGACGTCTATTTTGAAGGCATGGAAGGCGCAGATAAGATGAAGGCCTTGATGGACCGTCTCCATCAAAACCTGTACTGGGAAATCGCTTCGATCCCCGTGGTTAAAATCGGCGATTACCTCCATGGCAAAACGATCGAAAAAGATGGAAAAGAAGAAGAGCTTGTTGGCTTCCCTTCTAGCGATGTCCTTAAATATTTCCTCGAAGATGGATCCACCCTCTGCATCCGTCCTTCTGGCACCGAACCCAAGATGAAATTCTATATCGAGGCTGTTGGCCCCTCTTTGGATGGGTTAAAAGACAAAATCGAAGCGATCAACGCATTCGTCCGTCAAGACGCTGGGTTATAAAGAGAAGATTTGCTGAAGTTCCAAGGCTACGCCGTCCTCGTCGTGGCCTTTTTTCGTTAACGGGAATCTTTCTTTCAAAAGATGGCTTTTTGCGTCCTTCATGCAGTAGGGGTGCTTGGCTTCTAAAAGCAAAGACAAATCGTTATCGGAATCCCCGAACGCATACACGTCCCCTTTGGATACCCCTAAAATCCCTAATATTTTCTTTAACCCCTCCCCTTTGGAGGCTTCGGGAAAATAAAGTTCGCTGTAAGGCATATTCCGCCAATGCCGCCAAGATAAGGAATATTTCTTGGCTATATTTTCCACCCATTCGTCTTCTTCAGGACATTCCCCGAAAATTAAGGTAAAGGGATCTTCTTTTAATTCGCTTAACGGATGGATTCCCATCCCATCCCTCCAAAAATATTTATGGAGGTCTTTGGTATTTCCCTCTTCATAAATGCAGGAAGAAGTTTCACCCATCATGCAGAAGCAATGGGGTCTACATTCTTGAATCAAGGATTGGATTTTGGATAAGGGGAATTTCGCTTCGAAGCGGGGAAAAGAAGGATCCCCTGGATGAAAGACCAATGCCCCGTTATAGGAAATGATCGGAGAATGGAGCCCCGCCTGTTCCCAAAGAGGGAGAATAGCCCGAGGAGGACGGCCGCTGGTTAACAAAACAACGTGCCCCTGCTTTTCTAAAGTAGAAAGGATCGAAGCGGAAAAGGGAGTCAACGTTTCGTCGTTTTTGAGTAACGTTCCATCTAAATCGATGGCGATGACCTTTTTCTCCATGCGGCCTATTATAGGGGCTCCTATAAAAAAGGGTAGGAAGACCCTCTTGCCATGATGAATTTCTAGCGTATATTTTATAAAGCAATGATTAAGATTTACACTTCCCCCTCCTGTTCCAGCTGCCGAAAGGTCAAAAAATGGTTCGATGAGCAAAAGATTCCCTATGAATCCAAAAACATCTTCGGACCCGACCTCACCGCGGATGATATCCGCGAAGTCATTTCGAAGTCGGAAAACGGGACGGACGATATCATTTCCCAACGTTCTAAGATCGTTCAGGAACAGCACATCGATTTCGATGATATGAAAATCAGCGAGCTCATCGAATTCATCCGCAAAAATCCTTCCGTTCTAAAACGCCCGATCATCGTCGATGACCGTCGTGTGCAAGTGGGCTACAACGAAGAAGAGATTCGCACCTTTATTCCCCGTGCCCGTCGTCTTGCCGAATCCTATTGCGCTTCCTGCGACCGCAAGGACTGCGATAAGGACGTGCCTAGCCATTTGGATTTGCCGGAAGGCTGCAAGAAAGCATCGCTATAACGATCAATGCTCGGAGAAATCCGGGCGATTTTTTCATATAAAAAGCCTAGGATTACCCTAGGCGAAAGAAATGATTGAATCCCTTTTATTTTCCAATCGCCTTCATGGCTCTTTGGACTTTGCTGGCCGTGGAGAAGTGGCATTCTACACCGTTATTCTCCAAGAATTCCTTCATGATTTTTTGGGCACCAGCAAGGGAATTGTATTCGAATTCCACTTCATAATCCGTTTTGCCAGAATAGGTGTTGCGGTCAATAGAAAGCAACCCCCCTTCGTATTCCACGTCGATGCGTTCGGTGGATAAATAGGTAAGAATAGACAGTTTCTTTGTATCAAATCCTAGTTGAATTAAGAAACGCTCAATATCGGTCTTGGGGAATTCGCCTAGGTCGCGAAGATCCGCGAATTGCTGGAAAGAAATCGATACGTTCTTTTCAAGCAATCCTTCCGATAACGGAGTTTTCAAGGTTAATTCGTATTGGCCTTGCTTCTCCCGGATGCGGAGGGCAACCCCTTCCTTGGCGAGGAGGCGGTCCTCAGTATCGATGTAATAGTTGGTTTGAACATAACGTGGGGATCCCCGAAACAAGTTGGCTAATTTACGGTATTCGTCTTGTTTAACCAGGGCTTTGGCTTCAATTTCAATCGTATTGGACATGGCTATATTACCTCTAGGCGACATTATACACTTGTCCCTTAAAAAGTGGTTCAAGGTAATCTTCGATTCCCTAAAGCAAGGAAAAACTTCCGGAAACCGAATTAAACGGTCACGAATTTTTAAAGTAAAGTTCGTTTCTCCTATATTGCGGGACTTATTTCCCTCCAAACACTTTAATGGAAGTAACAAATAGAATCCACAATGGAATGGGAGGAAAACGCATTGACCCCTACGCATTTCCTTCAACATGCTATACTTTGCTCACTTATGATTCTTGGATTGATTTTATTAGACGACACGCAAGCCTCCTTCAACGAATGGCTTTCCCAAAACGCGGTTTATTTGGCTTTTGCCCTCGCAGGATTCATCCTGCTCTGCGTTCTTTTGCTCTTATTTATTCCCGTTGCCAGAAAGAAGAAAAAAAGCAAGAAAGCTGTTATTGCCAAAGCCCAAACGATGGATGCGCTAGGAGGAGAAGAAAACGTCTTGTCCCACCTCCGCAAAGGATCGCGCATCGAACTCAAATTAAAGAATTACGACCTTTTGAAAAAGGATGAATTAAAAGAAGCCGGCGTGGACGGCTTCATTCAAATGAGCGATCGCTTAACTTTAGTTATCCGCGGAAACGCCGAAGAAGTAGAGAAGACTTTATTTGGCGAGAATTCGACGAAGGTGGACCGCTAAATCTTCGGTGGGAAGACCCATGACGTTATCGAAACTTCCTTCGATATGGTCAATTAACGGGTAATCGTCTTGAATGCCATAAGAACCCGCTTTGTCTAATGGCTTATGGATACGGATATATTCCCAAATTTGCTCGTCGCTTAAGGGACGGAAATAAACATCTGTTTTTACGGTTCGGCTGATTTCAAAATCTTTATCGATATAGGTGTACCCGGATAATACCACCTGCTTTTTGCCTTGTTCCGCCTTTAACATTTCAAAGGCTTCTTGTTCGGATTTTGGTTTACCAAGTACCTTGTTATTTAAAACAACCACGGTATCGCAGGCTAAAACCTGATCCAAAGGATGCGAAGAAAAAACCGCATAAGCTTTCATGCGGCTTTCTTCTAACGGTAAATCTTTCGCGGGCAAATTCAAAATGGATTCGTCGACGGAAGGGATGATAATTTCAAAGTCGGATAGCAGCTTATGCAGGAGCTGCTTTCTTCGTGGGGATCCAGAAGCGAGGATGAACATCAGCGGGCTTCCATGATGACCGGGATGATCATCGGACGGCGGTCGGTTTTGCGTTGGATGTATTTGGAAAGGACATCCTTGAGAGAGGATTTGATTTCCGCGTAGCTCGCGTTGCGCGACATCAGTTCTTGGACGCATTGCTGCGCCTTCATTTGAGAATGACGGACAACGTGGCTATCTTCTGCGGAATTGAATCCACGGGTATATAGCATCGGGGGAACCAACAATTTGCTATGACGCTTATCCGTGACCATGAGGACGCTGACCATACCATCGTTTTTAAGGATTTCACGGTCGTTCATCGTTTGAGAACTGACGCCATCAAGGTCCAAACCATCGATATATTTCGCTCCGGCGGGAACTTGTCCACCGCGACGGACGGTGTGATTTTGAAGCACGATTTGGTCGCCGTTATCGCAAATGAAGATGTGATCGTCGGGCATACCAAGCTGCTTGGCGATTTCTCCATGCAATTTCAACATGCGGTATTCGCCATGGACAGGCATGAAGTATTTGGGGTTCACTAAACGCTGCATTAAGCGCAATTCTTGGCGAGAAGGGTGGCCGGAAGAATGGAGACTGAACGCCATGGAATTCTGCTTGACGTCGGCTCCTAAACGAACGAGTTTGTTGACAATACGGTCCACGAGGGCACCGTTGCCAGGAATCGGATTGGAAGAGAAGACGACCGTGTCGCCCGGGTAGATTTGGGTGAAGCGATTATCCCCGGAAACAATGCGAGAAAGCGCGGCCATCGGTTCGCCTTGGCTGCCGGTGCAAACAATGCAAACCTCGGAGTTGCGGTAATTCTTGAGCTGATTTTCTTGAATGATCGATTGATCGGGGATCTTGATGTAGCCGAGTTCGCGGGCAATGCCGATGACGTTTTTCATCGAACGGCCTAAGACGCAGATTTTACGTTTATGGGCAACGGCCACTTCCACGACCTGTTGGATACGGTTGATGTTGCTGGAGAAGGTAGAAACAATGATACGGCCGACGGCTTTATCAAAGATTTCCTCCACGCCATGACGGACCGCGGTTTCGGAAGGGGTATAGCCTTCGATTTCGGCATTCGTGGAATCGGCCATGAGCAAATCAACGCCCTGCGAGCCCAATTCAGAAAGCTTATTGATTTCAAAATTTGGCCCAACGGGAGTCAAATCAATCTTGAAGTCGCCGGTTTCGATGATACGTCCTTCGCTGGTGTCGATGCATAAGCCGAAGGAATCGGGGATGGAGTGGGTGACGCGGAAGAAGGAGACGACGAAATCGTCTGCGATTTTAATGACGGAGTCACTATCGTATTCCACGATTTTAACGGGATCGCGGAAACGGGAATCCTCTAATTTATGGCGGATTAAAGCGGCCGCTAGACGCGGGGCGTAAATCACAGGGATACGGACGGTGCGGAGCAAGAAAGGAATGCCACCGATATGGTCTTCGTGACCGTGGGTAATGAATAATCCTTTGATTTTGGCGCGATTGTCTTTCAAATACGTGTAATCGGGGATGACGTAGTCCACTCCAGGAAGATTGGCTTCGGGAAAGCGAACGCCGGCGTCCACGAGGATCAACGAGCGATCATTTTCGATGCAATAAGTGTTCTTGCCGACCTCGCCGAGGCCGCCAAGGGCGAAGATGTTGATGGGGGATCCTTTCATAGTTATAAACCTTTCAAAAAGAAACACTGACTGGGATTGAAATCATGCAAACAGAGCAATTGCGTTATGTTCCGCTTTTCAAAAAAACTATACAAGAGGGGAGCGACAATGAAAAGAGTGAGAAATGATGTAAGTGGTTTCAAAGAATTAAATCGCGACGGAATTCGCCGGTTTTTGATAGGGGTCTTTCGGGTCGATTCGGTCGTAGAAAAGAATGCCGGAGAGATGATCGATTTCATGCTGCAAAACAATCGCATCGTATCCACGCGCGGTGATTTCGATGTTTTGCTTCGACTTCGCGTCGTAGGCTTTCACCTTGATTTTGTAGTCGCGGATCACGTGACCAGGGTGCTCGTCATCGACGGACAAGCATCCTTCTCCGCCGTTTAAATAGGCTTTCTTAACCGAATTCACGACGATTTTGGGGTTGACGAGCTGATATTCCACCAAGGGGTCTTTTTCGTCCCCCGTTGGATAAGAAATCACAAGCATTTTGAGATTATGCCCTACTTGGGGCGCCGCTAAACCCACGCCTTCGCGGGTGTTAGGATGCTTCGCGCGGAATTCTTCGTCTTGGGTCAACTTTAAATATTCGAGCATGTCGTCGATGAGTTTTTGGTTCTCTTCGCTTAAAGGAAGGGGGACGTCTTCGCATTTACGACGCAATTTCGGGTCGGTGTCTTTGGTAATACGGAACAACATAGCCCCGATATTCTAGCACGCGCGAGGGGGAAGGGGTAAAATAGTTCGCATATGAAAGAAACGACTTATCGCGCTCTCGAAACATTAAAAAAGGCCTTGGACCAAGACGAACGGATTTTAACCTTGAACATCTTGGACCAAGAAGTTAACGCCGACCCTAAACTCTTGGAATTATCCCTTGAAGCCAAAAAGAAGGCAGAGGGGTATGCGAATTCCCTTTATTTTGGACAAGATGATCCCGAAAAAACACCCCCTGCCCAGCATGAACTCTATCTAGCCAAGAAAGAACTCGACGAATATCCGCTTTCCCAGCAATACCAAAAAGCCTATTATGCGGTTCGACGTCTTTATGCCGAACTCGACGAAATCCTTTTTGGGCCTTACCAATATCATCTTTCGTGTGGAGGCAAACCCCATGCTTAAAATTGTTGCAGGGAAATATCGCAGCCGTCAAATCGAAGTCCCCGAATCGGTCACGGTCCCTACCAAAAACCGAGTCAGAGAAGCCATGCTTTCTAGCCTTGGCAATCAAATCCAAGGGGCGAATGTTTTGGATTTATTCGCCGGCAGCGGAGCCCTTGGGATTGAAACGCTATCTCGCGGAGCCGCTCATTGCGATTTTGTGGAAGCAGATTCTAAAGCCGCCCAGGTGATTACGGAGAATCTTAAGAAATTAAAAGAGATGAACGGAATCGTCCATTGCTGCGACTTTCGTTCCGCGATCGCTTCCTTCTCCACCCCCTTCGATATCGTTTTCCTCGATCCCCCTTATAAAGAAAAAGCCTATTATCAAGAAGCGGTGGATGCTTTATGGGCTAAGGGCCTCCTTCATCCTTATTCCACGCTTATTCTAGAATATGAAGGGGATTTGGATTTTGATTCCTCTTCCTATCAAGACGTTCGTTTCAAGCATTATGGACGTACTTCCGTTTTAACCTTAAGAAAGGAACGATAATATGCGTACTGCTGTTTATCCTGGTTCGTTTGATCCGATTACCAACGGCCACCTCGATGTCTTGCAACGTAGCCTTGGCGTTTTTGATCATGTCATTCTTCTTCTCGCCGTCAATCCTTCCAAGAAAGGGAATTTCAGCATCGAAGAACGCTTGGAGATGATGAAAGAAGCCACGAAGCAATTCCCTCATGTTTCGGTGGATTTTAATCCCGGACTAACCGTGGATTACTGCAAAAAGCATCACGCGAACCATATTATCCGTGGTCTTCGTGCCGTCACTGATTTTGAATATGAATTTCAATTGGCCGCGGCCAATCGTTTTGCGGGGCCAGATATCGATATGGTGTTCTTCATGTCGGGAAGGGAAACGACGTTTATTTCCTCCTCCACGATTAACGAGATGCAATTAGAAGGCGTGGATATCTCTCCGTTAGTCCCGCCGATCGTCGTAGAATATTACCAAAAGAAAAAGAAGGAATGATTAGTCCTTCTTGCTAAACGAATCGTCGATTTGCATGGGGCGGTGTTCCCGTTCTGCCTTTTCGATGACCTTTTCTTCGAGCTTGGAATCTTTGATTTCTTGATCGATTCGCTTTCCTTCTTCCTCGTAGTTGTCTAGATAACTATGGAAGATCCCGTTTTCCTTATATCCAAGCACCTTGTCTAAGGTGACGTTGCAGGCGGCTTTAAAGATGTTCTTTTCCACGACGGGGGAATATTCTTCCTTTAATTTCTTGATTAAGGCCTTCGTCGCCGCGCGTTGAGAGGTCACCGCGTTAGCAGCAGAAGCCACATTCTCGGTGAAGCGGCAGGCGCATTGGATGAAACGAAGATGGTTGAAGTCGCGGAAAGCGAGGATGTCTTCTTCCCGTACTAAATATAGGGGACGGATGATTTCCATTCCCGCGAAGTGGGTGCTATGGAGCTTAGGGAGCATCGTTTGAAAAGATCCGGAATTGAGCATATTCATCAACGTCGTTTCGATGACGTCGTCATAATGGTGGCCCAAAGCGATTTTATTGCATCCCATTTCCTTGGCGATGCGGTATAAAGCTCCCCGGCGCATCTTCGCGCAGAGGTAGCAGGGTTTTTCGCTCGTGGAATTAGCAATATCAAAGATGTCGGTGAAATAAATCCTTGCAGGAATATCGAGGAGTTCGAGATTCTTTTTGATGAGGGAGAAATTCTCTTCGTTATATCCTGGATTCATTACGATGTATTCCACGTCGAAATGGACTTTGCTATATCGTTTCAAATGCTTGAACAGCAAGCCCAAAAGCATGGAGTCTTTGCCGCCGCTGATGCAAACGGCAACTTTGTCTCCTTCGTTCACGAGCTTGTATTCGCCAAGGGCCTCAATGAATTTATGCCAGATATTGAATTTGAATTCACAGTCGAGGCTGCGCTCGATTTGCTGGGAGGGGGTTAGTTCTTTGTTCATAGGATTTCTTTAAAGACGATAAGAATCTTGGGGGCTTCTTGCAAGAGGGCAATTCCCTATCCTTATTATATAAAGGGGAATAACGCCCAATAGAAAACCCCGTCGTTTCCGGCGGGGCGATTTAAGAAAGGAAGATTAGGCTTTTTGGTAGGCGGAAGAGAAGATGTTATCCGTCGCCCCGTTAAAGTGGTTCCACATGTTGAGAAGCATGTTGGCCTTGTCGTAGTTGTTGCTTCCGGAAAGGGTCCAAATCGCTTCGGAGATGCCATAACGTCCCGCGTTCCAGGCTTCCTCGGAGAAGTCGACCAAGAAGACGGTCGGAACATCGAAGGTGTCGATTTCGGGCATCGTGATGTGCTCGTAGTTGGAATCGGAAACGGAATTGTTGGTTTTGAACGGAGCTTCTTGGAGTTCCGGCCCGACGTAGGAGAAGAAGTCGGCTCCGCCTTCGCCACCGTTCCATTTGTTGAGGTAACGGGAGAAAGCTTTCTTATCCGATTCGACTTCGTAGTCGTCGTCGTTCGTAGAAACTTCGTCGGAGAAGATGGTCTTCAAGGCGAAATCCTTCTTGTCTTCGGCGTTGAAGCGTCCACCCCAGTTGTCTTGAAGAACTTGGAACGCATCCCGGAATGTGTCGGAAGAAGAGGAATCGCGAGCAACGATGGCGAGGTAATATTTTTCGCCATAATCGAAGACGCCTTTTTCCTTCATCGCGGCTTGATAATCCGCGTAGGTTTTATAGTTGTCTTTGGCGTTAGTCGCGCTGGAACCGAGGAAGAGAGTTTTGGTGACTTTGTCGGCTTCGGTCATGACGGAAGTGGTTTTTCCGTTTTCGGTGATCAAGCGTCCTTCGCCTTCAAGGGAAAGACGGAACGAAGTGAAGTAGCCGGAGGAAGAATCCGCGCCCATGGCATTGAACCAAGTCGTGAATTTTGGGATTGAGAAGATAACGGCGAAGATGGCTCCAACGATAAGAAGGGGCTGAACCCACGCGGTTTCGCGGATCCAACGCCACAATTTGGAGAAGTTTCCACCAATTGCTTTTAGAATATTCATAACGTCCTCCGATAAAAATAGGATGCCTGTAAAAACAGCGGGTAAATGATAGCACCCATTTTTAGGCTCATCAACCAAGTACTTACTAAAGTAAGGGAAAATTGTTCAACGTATAAATCCTGCCGGGTGGTTCTTCTTTTCGGATAGGGGATGCTCTATAATCGAGAGCCATGAGCAATAATCACCGTTCTTGGAAAAAACGCGTCGAAGATAAACTGTATGATCACCCGATTCTAAAGAGCGCCGTATTCAATGGATGGAACGTCCTCGTTCTTACTTTTTCGGCCTTTATTTTGGCTATTGGGTATAAGTGCTTCTTGGTTCCGAATAAACTTATCGCTGATAGCGGCGGTGAGGTCACCAAACTCGTTTCGGGCGGCATGAGTGGCATTTCCCAGACCATCATCATGTTTTTGTCGTTATTTCTTTCTCACGATATTCTGACGGCCCAGGTGGAAAATATCCTTTTCTCTGTGCTTTATTTTGCCTTGAACATCCCCATTTTCATTCTTGCGTGGAAGGGGATTGGAAAGCGTTTTACGGTTTATACCTTCTTAAACGTCATTCTTGTTTCCGTGTTCGAAGCCCTTCTCTCGGTTTGGGATAACGGGTGGATTCATGATTTGGCCGAATTCGCCAACAATAACGGCGGCTTATTGGCTCGCGCGGTTTTTGCCGGCGTTTGCACCGGGCTTAGCAGCGGCTTTGCCTTTAAGGTCGACGGAAGCGGCGGAGGAATCGACGTTGTTGCCTACTACGTGGCGTTGAAAAAGAACGTTTTGGTGGGGCGTTACTCCCTTATCATGAATAGCGTTACCCTTGTGGTCTTTACCCTTCTCGGCTCCATTCAAATTTGGAATTCTGGAGCCGGCAATTCGATGCAATATATCGGGGGCGCCTGCTATTCCATCCTTTACATGATGTCCACGTCCATGGTGATTGATGTCATTCACTTACGGAACAAGAAAATGAAAATCGAAGTGGTCACCGACCACGAGGATTTGGGAAAAATCCTTATCGCCAACCTTCCGCACGCCGCAACGATCGTCAAGGGCGAAGGCGCTTATTCGGGCAAAGGCCGCTACCTCATCAAAATGGTGGTTTCTAGCTATGAAGTGAATCACGCGGTGGCTGTCATTGAAAGCGCGGACCCCAATGCCTTTATCGAGGTTGTGGAGCTCAAACAAGTTTACGGACGTTTCTTCCTTCCACCCATCAAATAAACGAATGCTTACCGCCAAATCGGCGGGGTTTTTTT
>ENA-OOWE01000405-OOWE01000405.1-human-gut-metagenome-genome-assembly--contig:-NODE-405-length-17243-cov-4.075227_pt1 | contig 17243 bp, 10 predicted proteins | sample MGYA00241402_ERZ501311 | MGnify/ENA primary metagenome ERZ501311 (study PRJEB25962, sample SAMEA2042363) | human gut metagenome | biome: human gut; feature: human-associated habitat; material: faeces... | reverse complement strand
CAGTTCATAAATAGAGAAATTAATGAGAAAACAATTGTAATATGGGATATGCCACTGAAAAAACTTAAACTTATATACATAATAACCAATAATATACATATTTTTATTAAAGTAAAAATATGAGCTTAAAATCTAGGTAATATATATCATTACATTTGTGTATATAACATTTGAAATAATGAGAACATAATTGTAATATAAAAGAATTCACGTTTTTAATTTGCTTTTGTAACTTCATTTTTTTACTTTTGTAATTCAAAAGAGAATCAATACAATTGTAAACATCACCTATATCGCAACAGTTATGAGCATAAAAGATAGGTTCAAAATGATCATGGATCGGGAAAAATTAACCGCAGGCGCATTCGCCGAAAGTATTGGTGTAGCTCAAGCTACCATCTCACATATTTTAGGCCCGCGTAATAAGTATCCAAGTACAGAAGTTATTCTTCGTCTACATCAAAGATATAATGATATAAATTTGGAATGGTTACTTACCGGACAAGGTGAAATGAGTAATACGCCTTCCGATTCTGACTCTTCTATCGAGAGTGGATTCGACTATCCATTATTCGCTGAGAATTCCGTAAATCCGTCCAAAGAGACAGGTCCGGCCGAAAATCGCAAGGAAATCGCATTAGAAACGCCTGTAAATGCCACTAAAGAGATTGTAAAACAGGAGATTATCTATAAAGAAAGGCCTCCCAGAAAAATCACTGAAATAAGAATTTTCTTCGACGATAATACGTACGAGACGTTTAAACCCGAAAAGTAAGGCTCATAAACGACTATTTGCACAATTTCCCGTATCTTTGGATAAGATAAGCATCTCAGCAGAACTTTTTCATGCAAGCATGAAAGTTCTGCATTCGATTTGCATTATCTTTGTACCCTGAAGATAAAATTCACCTCTTTATATAGGATAATGAAAAAATACATTTTAGATTTGACAGTGACTGAGAACGTCCGACTGCACGCTAATTATGTGCTATTGAAACTGACGTCTCCGTCTCCGCTTCCGGATATGCTTCCGGGACAATTTGCGGAAATACGTGTGGACGGATCTCCAACTACTTTCTTGCGCCGCCCCATTTCCATTAATTATGTAGATAGACAACGCAATGAAGTATGGTTTCTGATCCAACTGATTGGAGACGGAACCAGGCAATTAGGCGAAGCAAAAGCCGGAGACACGGTCAACGTAGTACTTCCTTTGGGAAATGGCTTCACAATGCCTGAAAAGGCTTCTGATAAGCTTCTGTTAGTAGGTGGAGGTGTTGGTACAGCCCCCATGCTTTATCTGGGCGAGCAATTAGCTAAAAACGGTAGTAAACCGACGTTCCTTCTGGGAGCAAGAAGTGATAAGGATCTACTGCAACTGGAGCAGTTTGCAGCTTATGGTGATGTATATACGACTACCGAGGACGGCAGTCATGGCGAAAAAGGGTATGTGACACAACATTCCATATTGAATAAGGTGCAATTCGAGCAGATTTACACTTGTGGCCCTAAGCCTATGATGATGGCGGTGGCTAAATATGCCAAAAGTAAAGATATAGCTTGTGAAGTATCATTGGAAAATACAATGGCGTGTGGTATAGGCGCTTGCCTCTGTTGTGTAGAAAATACAACGGAAGGGCATTTATGTGTATGTAAAGAAGGTCCGGTTTTTAATATAAACAAACTATTATGGCAGATTTAAGTGTAAACATTGGAGAATTACAAATGAAGAATCCGGTGATGACGGCTTCCGGTACATTTGGATATGGTGAAGAGTTTGCCGATTTCATTGATATTACGCGAATAGGTGGTATAATTGTAAAGGGAACGACTCTTCACAAACGTGAAGGTAACCCATATCCGCGTATGGCAGAAACTCCGTCAGGTATGTTAAACGCTGTGGGACTGCAAAATAAGGGAGTAAATTACTTTGTTGAACAGATATATCCGCGTATTAAGGACATCGAAACCAATATGATTGTAAATGTTTCGGGTTCTGCCATAGAAGATTATGTAAAAACAGCGGAAGCCATTAACGAACTTGACAAAATTCCTGCCATTGAATTGAATATCTCTTGCCCTAATGTGAAGCAAGGTGGAATGGCTTTTGGCGTCACTGCAAAAGGAGCCGAAGAAGTGGTGAAAGCTGTGCGTGCAGCTTACAAAAAGACACTTATCGTAAAGCTGTCTCCCAATGTGACAAGCATCGCTGAAATAGCCCGTGCAGTAGAAAATGGCGGTGCAGACAGCGTTTCATTAATTAATACACTGCTTGGAATGGCTATAGACGCGGAACGCAGGCGTCCTATACTCTCTACCGTAACAGGTGGTATGTCCGGCGCAGCAGTAAAACCAATCGCACTCCGCATGGTATGGCAAGTTGCTCAGGCGGTAAAAATACCTGTCATAGGTTTAGGAGGTATCATGAACTGGAAAGACGCAGTGGAATTTATGCTTGCCGGAGCTTCAGCCATCCAAATCGGTACGGCTAATTTCATCGATCCGGCAGTTACAATTAAAGTAGCGGAAGGTATAAACGACTATCTCGATAGACACGGATATAAGTCTGTGAAAGAAATTATCGGTGCGCTTGAGGTGTAACCAATAACAAGTGAATATCATTCGCACCTATTTTACATAAAAAAGGACATTCATAGCGAATGTCCTTTTTCTATTTTTATACAACTGATTTATTCCTCTCCCAGCAAATCCGGGCGGAGTCTGCGCGTCCGTTCCAAAGACTGTTGCAACTCCCATTCCTTAATCTTAGCCTCATGCCCGGACAATAAAATTTCCGGAACTTTCCAACCATTGTAATCGGCAGGTCTTGTATAGACCGGAGCAGCCAAAAGATTATCCTGAAATGAGTCGGACAAGGCTGATTGCTCATCGGAAATAACACCGGGGATAATGCGGACAATAGCATCCGCCATCACTGCTGCCGCCAGCTCTCCACCGGTCAGCACATAGTCTCCGATACTGATTTCTTTAGTGATCAGATGCTCGCGAATACGATAATCGATACCTTTAAAATGCCCGCAAAGGATAATAAGGTTTTGGGCAAGTGAAAGTGTATTGGCCATTGGCTGATTGAACTGCTCACCATCAGGAGTCGTAAAAATGACTTCATCATACTCCCGTTCTGCCTTCAAGGCATTGATACAGCGCTCTATAGGCTCTATTTTCATCACCATTCCGGCAAAACCGCCAAAAGGATAATCATCCACCCGTCGATATTTATCTTCAGTATAATCACGTAAATTATGAATATGTATTTCTGCAAGCCCTTTATTCTGAGCACGTTTCATAATGGAGCAATTGAAAAAGCCTTCAATCATCTCCGGTAGAACTGTTATTATATCAATGCGCATATTAATTTTAATTTTCTGCAAAAGTACAAATATTAGAGGAGAAACCTGTATTTTTGCGTTCAAACAATCTGAAATAGCTATGACTGCAAAAGAAAAGATAGATCAGCTCCGTGCCGAACTGCATCGGCACAACTACAATTATTACGTATTGAATGCTCCCGAAATCTCCGACAAAGAGTTCGACGACATGATGCGGGAATTGCAGGAGATGGAGCGAGAACATCCTGAATATCAGGACGAAAATTCGCCAACCATGCGCGTAGGAAGCGATTTGAATAAGAATTTCACGCAAGTGACACACAAATATCCGATGCTTTCATTGGGTAATACCTATTCTGAAGGTGAGGTATCTGACTTTTATGATCGCACTCAAAAAGCCCTGAACGAAGATTTTGAAATTTGTGCCGAACTTAAATATGACGGTACATCCATCTCACTGACATACGAAAACGGTAAATTAATACGTGCCGTAACCCGTGGCGACGGTGAAAAAGGCGATGATGTAACGGATAATGTGAAGACAATCCGTACTATCCCCCTTGTTTTGCATGGTGATTATCCCCAATTATTTGAGATCAGAGGGGAAATACTAATGCCGTGGGAAGTCTTTGAGGAACTAAACCGCGAAAAAGAGGCGCGCGAAGAACCTCTTTTTGCTAATCCGCGTAATGCAGCATCAGGCACTTTGAAATTACAAAACTCTGCTATAGTTGCTTCCCGCAAACTGGATGCCTACCTTTATTATTTATTAGGCGAAGAACTACCTTGCGACGGACATTATGAAAACCTGCAGAAAGCTGCACAATGGGGATTCAAAATCTCCGACCATATGAAGAAGTGCCACAGCCTGCAGGAAGTGTTCGATTATATCCATTATTGGGATACAGAACGGAAGAATTTACCTGTAGCCACGGATGGCATTGTTTTGAAAGTTAATAGCCTGAAACAGCAGAAAAACCTCGGTTTCACCGCAAAATCTCCTCGTTGGGCCATCGCATACAAGTTCCAAGCAGAGCGTGCATTGACCCGCTTAAACAAGGTGACTTACCAGGTGGGAAGAACCGGAGCAGTAACCCCTGTTGCCAACCTGGATCCGGTACAATTATCGGGTACAATCGTAAAACGCGCCTCACTGCATAATGCAGATATCATTGAAGGGCTCGACTTGCATGTCGGCGATATGGTTTATGTAGAAAAAGGTGGCGAAATCATACCCAAAATTACCGGAGTAGACAAAGATGCCCGGAGTATGATGGTAGGTGAAAAAGTGAAGTTCATCACTCATTGCCCTGAATGTGGCAGCAAATTAATCCGTTACGAAGGAGAAGCTGCGCACTATTGCCCCAACGAAACGGCTTGTCCACCCCAGATTAAAGGAAAGATCGAGCATTTCATCAGCCGGAAGGCTATGAACATTGACGGATTAGGCCCGGAAACTGTGGATATGTTCTATCGGTTAGGACTCATTAAGGATACGGCAGATCTGTACAAGCTGACTGTAGACGATATCAAGAACCTGGACCGTATGGGAGATAAATCGGCGGAAAATATCGTCAAGGGTATTGCCCAAAGCAAGGAAGTGCCTTTTGAGCGAGCTTTGTTCGCCCTGGGTATCCGCTTTGTCGGTGAAACTGTAGCAAAGAAAATAGCTAAGTCCTTCACTGACATAGAAGAACTGGAAAATGCAGATCTTGAAAGATTGATAAATATCGATGAAATCGGTGAGAAAATAGCACAAAGTATCATTTCCTACTTCGCTAATCCTCTGAATAGAGAATTAATAGAGCGACTGAAAATTGCCGGATTACAGTTTAGCCGGAAGGAAGAAGATCTGAGCGGCTATACTGATAAGCTTGCCGGACAGTCTATTGTAATCAGCGGTGTGTTCACCCATCACTCCAGAGACGAATATAAAGATTTGATAGAGAAGAATGGAGGAAAAAATGTAGGTAGTATTTCTGCCAAGACCAGTTTTATCCTGGCAGGAGAAAATATGGGACCTGCCAAATTGGAAAAAGCGCAAAAGCTGGGTGTACAGATAATGAGCGAAGATGAGTTTTTAGCGCTCATTTCGTAACATTTTTCCAGTGAAATCTTTTTTATAGCTTATATTTGCTGTAGAAATCGAAAATATTCGTACTTTTGCGAGTCATTTAATTAGAGATTACTTAAATTTCACTCATGATACAGACTAAATTGAAAGGAATGGGGGTAGCGCTGATTACTCCTTTTAAAGAGGATGAAAGCGTTGATTACGATGCATTGATACGTTTGGTGGACTATCAACTTCAAAACAATACTGATTTTTTGTGTGTGCTGGGCACCACAGCAGAAACTCCGACACTGACGGAAGAAGAAAAAAAGAAAATCAAGAAAATGGTCATCGAACGCGTAAATGGTCGGATACCTATCCTGCTCGGTGTTGGTGGAAATAATACGCGTGCCATTGTGGATACGCTTCAAAACGACGATTTTACCGGAGTAGATGCCATTCTGTCTGTTGTTCCCTATTATAATAAACCTTCTCAGGAAGGTATTTATCAACATTATAAAGCAATTGCAGAGGCTACAGAGCTCCCAATTGTACTCTATAATGTTCCCGGTCGTACCGGTGTAAATATGAAAGCAGAAACCACGCTGCGCATTGCCCGTGACTTCAAAAATGTTATTGCTATCAAGGAAGCTTCCGGTGACATCACCCAAATGGATGATATCATCAAAAATAAACCGGCCAATTTTGACGTTATTTCGGGAGATGATGGTATTACCTTCCCTTTGATTACCTTGGGAGCTGTTGGTATCATATCGGTCATCGGAAATGCATTTCCACGCGAATTTAGCCGCATGGTAAGACTGGCATTGCGAGGAGATTATGCAAATGCATTGACTATCCACCATAAATTTGCCGAGTTATTCAAGCTTCTTTTTGTGGATGGCAATCCGGCAGGCGTAAAAGCAATGTTGAACGTTATGGGAATGATTGAAAATAAACTTCGCCTCCCGCTTGTGCCTACCAGAATTACTACTTTTGAAGCCATGCGGAAGATTTTGGATGAGTTAAATATTAAGTGCTAAGAAAAAACGAAGATACTTCTTTGTAAAACATCCCCTGAGATAGATTGTTTCATCTCAGGGGATGTTTTTTTTCGTCTCACAAGCTGATTTTTACTGTCTCATGAGACGGATTTATTCATCTCAGGAAAGAAATTAATACTTATATCTGCACAAGCACACAGTTATATCTGTATCAACTCACACACATATTTGCATGAGTCTACACAGATATAACTGTTACCCTACGGTGTATAACAAAAAACCTCTGCAAAGTAATTTGCAGAGGTTTTTCGTGATCGCGACAGGATTCAAACCTGTAACCGGCTGATCCGTAGTCAGCTACTCTATTCAGTTGAGCTACGCGGCCTTTTTGTTTAACGGGTGCAAAGATACGGACTTTTTCCGAAACTGCAAGTATTCCACAAACTTTTTTTGAAGAAAATTATTCGATGAAACGGTAATTAAACAGTTGCCAGCCGATACTCAACCCCACATTCCACTCCCTTCTCGGTGAGCTATAATGATTTACATAAGCAGAGATCGCTCCAAAAGGTAATTGGCAAATAACAGAAACTTCTCCCATATATTCTACCTTTGAGAAAGCTTTTCCATAAAATGCTTTGTTTTGCGTATTCTTCTCGATAGGGAAAATAGGCATAAATCCATAAAATTCTCCTCTCAGATGAAACATATCATTGAAAATAAACATAGGCTTGATACCGGCAGCCAGAAACTGATTAGCGCGGAAAGCCTCATTATACATCAGCTTACTATGCGGAGTCGGCGAAAACTCTGCAGCCTGCATCATTGTCGCCGTAAAATTCTCCGAGAAATTCCTCGATGAATACAGCGCTTCCGCCATCCATCCCAAAACAAATTTAGGCGCCATACTATGATATGCTTCTTTCATATAAGAAATCTGTAACCATGATTGCCGTTCCTGTGTAACAGGCTGTTCTGCCGGATTTCCAGGCTTATATCTTTCTTTTCCCGTAAAAATCTGGGCTATCAATTTCTCGTTATACCCTTTTGTAGCGTATTGACGGGAATTCAGTGTACTTCCATAAAAGCTAATAGAACCGCCTATAAGCCTGTATAAACTCCTGTCCGAACGGTCTTCTTCAAAGTTTATCACACTAGATTGAAAATAGTTATCTTGCAATTTTCCAATACCAAAGCCAAATTCAGCCCGTTTATTCGCTAAGAATGGTAAAGCGATAATCAACTTCAGAAATCGTTCATCCTTTGAATTAAAGGAAGGTTTATCGTTTTTAGAAAACAGTTTCTCTTTCTTGTAATAATCAAAAGTACTGATAGACGCAATAAGCCGATATGAAGTAGGAATATGAGTAGGCAAATCTATACGCGCCATCAGTTGGGCATTATTATAAACTTTACCCAATTGGCCATCAAACGTAAACTCTTTGGCATAATAATTTAAGTTCTGATAGCCCAGGCCCAGATATATCTGATTGGAACTCGTCGTAGACACACTACCCCCCAAGCGGACAGAGAAATTATCCTCCATCTTTACTTTCAGATGCAAATCGTACATATCGGTCTCTTCATTGAATACTGCCTTCGGTATTATTTCAGAGATCATATTATCCGCAAGCAAACGAAAATATCCACGCTTCAGCTCTTCGTAAGTGAATGGCTCATCTTCTTCATCATGAAATTCCTTCTGAATATAAGCCTGTTGCTGTGAGTTAGCTCCATCAATATAAATTTTCTGGAAATAGAGCTGCGGCAGATTACTGCGATAAACCAGACGGCGTAAACGCACATTATCTGCATTCACCCTACGATGAATACGCCCCTTTATAGAATCCATCAGGCTAAGAGTGCGATTGTAACCTATATCATGGAGTTCCTGAAGACGGTCGAAATCAAGTAAGTTCACATCATCATACTTGAATGTCATGAGGATGCCGACAGAATCCGGAATAGAATAGTCCGTCTTCTGCATCACCATGTTCTCAATCTGACTCATAAGGTCATTTTCTTTAGGCTTGGACGGATTAGCGGCCACCACACTACCAATAATAATATCCGGATGAAAATCATCCCGCATCACATCCGTTGGAAAGTTATTGTAAATACCACCATCATAAGCCAGCACACTATCTATCTCAATTGGCTTAAAAACAAACGGAAAACTCATAGAGGCGCGGACAGCATCGCCCAGATCACCTTTCCCTAACACTATTTGCCGTTTATTGTATACATCGGAAGCGATACAACGAAAAGGAACAAACAGTCTGTCAAAATCACCGTCGCAAGCAGCCGTAGCACGGGCAAACAGCTCCACAAACACCAGATTCATTTGGATGGGGTTAACCATACTGGTCGGCAATTGCGGTTTGACATTCAAGGAGTCCTTAAAATCAAAGCGGATATTAAAAAACTCCGGTGTGGGAATACTTTTCTTGAAATAATAGGCATATTTAGGTTCTACTTTTCCCGAATACCAACGTTTAAAGTCTTCTGAACGCAGCAAAGCCTCCATATCATCGGGAGAGTATCCCATGGCATACAACGAACCGATAATGGCTCCCATGGATGTACCGGTAATATAATCGATAGGGATATTGTTTTCTTCCAAAGCCCGAATGATGCCGATATGCGTCATACCTTTCGCACCACCACCACTCAATACAAGTCCAACTTTTTGGGCATGCAACATGGGCAGCAACAAGAAACAAAACGATAAAAGCAAAAGAATTCTTTTCATACTTCAAAGTTCCGAGCTGAAAATATATTATTATCAAAGCTCAAATATATGCAATTGTTTCGAAATTGGACGTATCCAACGCTAAAAAACAAGCGTTCCCACACAAAATATACGAAAAAAGGAGCATTACAACTCTTATAAAAGTTGCAATGCTCCCGGCATATAGATTGTGAATAAAGGGCGTATTTAGATTAACTCGATGCTTCTCTTCACAAAGTTATTCAAAGCTTCACCTTTCAGCATGCCATTTTGCAGCAATGCCAGGTCAATCAATTGGCGGACAACTTTATTTTTAGCAGCATATCCGGCAAATACTTCGTCTTTCTTTGTTTTCAGTTCTTCCCACTTCTGATCCAATCCGTTCACTTCGTCCTTTTCAGCAGTAGAAATTTCTTCGTCTTTCTTACCTTTTTGTTTATCTTTCAGTTCATTACGACGTTTGTCTACGTCATTCATTTCTTGCTGAATAGGAACTACAACAGAGTCGCATTCTTTTTCTTCGTCTGCAAGAACTTCTTTCACCAGTTTATGATCTGAATTCAGCACAAGGTTGAACATATCAGGCATTTCTCCATAGAAACTCATACCTGCCTGAATATTAGCCATTTCTTTCATACGGCGCATATATTCACTTTGAGTAATCATCACAGGAGAAGAGTTTTCACCCAAAGCCTGCGCAGTGATATTAAACTCAACCTTTTCCAGCTTAGGCAACTGGCTCTTGAACACAGCAGAAAGAGCTTCTTGTTTGCCTGCTTCCAGAGTTTCACCTTTCTTATCTTCTTTGATAATCAGATTATCGATAACATCACTATCTACACGGGTAAAGCGAGATTTCTCAAACTTTTGCTCCAACATGCTTACTACAGCAATGTCCAGTTGACCATCCATCAGCAACACATTGTATCCCTTATTCTTAGCAGCCTCGATGTAGCTGAATTGCTCATCTTTATGATTAGCATACAGATAGATCAAATTGCCATCTTTATCAGTCTGATTATCTTTGATCAGCTTCTGATACTCTTCAAATGTATAGCATTTACCATCCGTATCGGTGAAAAGGGCAAAATCTTTTGCTCTGTCATAGAAGTCTTCCTGAGTAAGCATTCCGTAATTGATGAAAATCTTCAGGTCATTCCACTTTTCCTCAAACTGTTTGCGATCATTTTTAAAGATAGATTGCAGACGATCAGATACTTTCTTTGTGATATATGTCGAAATCTTCTTCACGTTAGAGTCGCTCTGCAGATAAGAACGGGATACATTCAACGGAATATCCGGAGAATCGAGCACACCATGCAACAGTGTCAGAAAGTCAGGTACGATACCTTCTACTGAATCCGTAACGTATACCTGGTTACTATAAAGCTGTATCTTATTCTTATTCAATTCGATATTACTCTTTACTTTCGGGAAGTAGAGGATACCTGTCAGATGGAACGGATAATCTACATTCAAATGTATCCAGAACAGAGGTTCATCAGACATCGGATACAGGTCACGATAGAACTTCTTATAATCTTCATCCTTCAGTTCGCTGGGCTTCAATGTCCACAACGGATTGCTGTCATTGATGATGTTATCTTCGTCTGTTTCAACCTGTTTTCCATCTTTCCAGTCTTTCTTTTTACCAAAAGCAATAGGTATGGGAAGGAAACTACAATATTTCTTCAACAAAGAAGAAATACGGGCCTCTTCCAGGAATTCTTTACTTTCATCGTCAATGTAAAGTACTATATCTGTACCACGGTCAGCTTTATCAATGTTCTCAATGGTGAATTCCGGACTGCCATCGCAACTCCACTTCACTGCTTGAGCACCTTCTTTATGGGATTTCGTGATTATTTCCACTTTCTTAGCCACCATGAAAGCTGAATAAAAGCCCAAACCGAAGTGACCGATAATTGCATTAGCATCATTCTTATACTTCTCCAGGAAATCGTTGGCACCTGAAAAAGCAATCTGGTTGATATATTTGTCGATTTCTTCGGCAGTCAAGCCAATACCACGGTCTGAAACAGTAATTGTATCTTTTCCTAAAGACACATGTACGGTCAAATCGCCAACCTCACCTTTAAACTCACCAATAGAGGCTAAGGTTTTCAACTTCTGCGTAGCATCTACGGCATTAGAAACCAACTCGCGGAGAAAAATTTCATGATCGCTGTACAAGAACTTTTTGATAACGGGGAAAATGTTTTCGGTAGTTACCCCAATATTTCCTTTTTGCATACTACTTATGATTTATATTTTTAAGTTTATATATTTAATCGTTTGGCAAGTGTAATGCAAAAAAAATGCCAGCCCATAAGGACTGACATTTTGACTGTTTATCATCTTCTAAGAAGACTTCATTTTTATGCTTTCTTGATGTCCAGTTCTCCTTTTTCTTCGTTCAAAGAGACAGAAATCGTATCACTCGTCTGCAATTCGGAAGAAATAATCAATTCCGAAAGTCCATCTTCCAAATAAGTCTGGATGGCACGCTTCAACGGGCGGGCACCAAACTGCACATCGTATCCTTTAGATGCCATGAATGTCTTGGCTTTAGCATCAATAACAAGCTTATATCCAAGAGATTCTACGCGCTCATACAAGCCTTTCAACTCGATATCGATAATCTTTTCGATAGCATCCAGCGAAAGCTGGTCGAAAGTAATAATCTCGTCGACACGGTTCAGAAACTCAGGGGCAAACGACTTATTCAAAGCCTTTTGTATCACGCCACGTGAATATTCTTTATCATCCGTACGATTCTGGGCGGCAAAACCTACACCACGACCGAAGTCTTTCAATTGACGTGTACCAATGTTTGAAGTCATGATAACCACTGTATTCTTGAAGTCTACAGTTCTGCCATAACTGTCAGTCAGACGACCTTCATCCATCAGTTGTAACAAGATGTTGAATACATCCGGGTGAGCTTTCTCAATCTCGTCCAACAATACGATAGAGTAAGGTTTACGGCGCACTTTCTCTGTCAACTGTCCGCCTTCTTCGTATCCTACGTATCCCGGAGGTGCGCCAACAAGACGAGAAACGGTAAACTTCTCCATATATTCACTCATATCCACACGTATCAGCGCATCGGCAGAGCCAAACATATATTTCGCCAACTGTTTCGCCAAGTGAGTTTTACCCACACCCGTAGGCCCCAGGAACAAGAATGTTCCGATAGGACGGTTAGGATCTTTCAATCCTACACGACTACGCAGAATTGCTTTCGTCACCTTTTCAATAGCCGGGTCCTGAGCTATAACTTTAGCTTGCAACTCTTCTTTCATACCCGCCAACTTGATACCTTCAGCCTGCGCCATACGTTGTACAGGCACACCGGACATCATAGAAACCACATTCGCAATTTCCTCCTCACCAACTATCTGGCGATCATCTTTTAAGCGAGCTTCCCATTCAGCCTTCATCTCTTCCAGACGAGCAGAAAACTCTTTCTCATGATCACGGAAACTGGCAGCAAGTTCGAAATTCTGCGATTTCACTGCATCCGCCTTTTGTTGACGGGCTTCTTCAATCAGTTTCTCCTGTTCTTCAATCTCTTTCGGAACAGTAATGTTTGTCAGATGGACGCGCGAACCGGCTTCGTCCAGAGCATCAATAGCCTTATCCGGGAAATTACGGTCAGTAATGTAGCGGTCTGTCAACTTGACACATGCTTCCAGCGCTTCATCCGTATAAGTCACATTATGATGGTCTTCGTACTTCTCTTTAATATTCTTCAATATCTGGAGCGTTTCCTCAGCAGTGGTCGGTTCAACAATCACTTTCTGGAAACGGCGTTCCAAAGCACCGTCTTTTTCTATATTCTTCCGGTATTCATCAAGGGTAGTGGCACCTATACATTGTATTTCACCACGTGCCAATGCAGGTTTCAACATATTGGCAGCATCCATAGAACCGGCAGCTGCTCCGGCACCCACAATCGTGTGAATCTCGTCAATAAACAGAATTACATTCGGATTCTTCTGCAACTCATTAATGATAGAACGAATACGTTCCTCAAACTGTCCGCGATACTTGGTTCCGGCTACTACAGAAGCCATATCAAGCATTACCACACGTTTATCAAACAGAATACGGGATACTTTCTTCTGAACAATACGTAATGCTAATCCCTCTACAATAGCTGATTTACCTACACCAGGTTCACCTATCAATACCGGGTTATTCTTCTTACGACGGCTCAATATCTGAGCCAACCGCTCGATTTCACGTTCACGACCTACCACAGGATCCAGTCTACCTTCTTCCGCAGCCCGGGTCATATCCATACCAAAGTTATCCAATACCGGAGTATCATTGGATGGTTTCTTAGACGCAGTTTGCGTAGAAGACTGTGAACTACCACTTTGAGAAGAGCGTGAAGACATATTCATTTCATCTTCTTCCTCGTCATCATCCTCCGTAAATCCCATACCTGCGTTAGGGCTGGCTTTCATAGAAAGCTGTTCGAACACTGACTTATAGTCTATATTATTTTCTTCCAATACCGTAGCGGCCAAATTATTACCGTCTTTCAAGATAGCCAGCAATACATGTTCAGTATCAGCAGTGGCACTCTTCAGCAGACGAGCCTCGAGTATACACATTTTCAATATCTTAGCTGCCATCGGAGACAATGGAATGTCTGCATCGGGCAACAAGTTATCATCTTCAATCTCTTTTAAAAAACCTTCCAGGCGTTTCTTAACCCTGTTTAGGTCTATATCCAGTTTCTGCAATATTTCTATAGCTTTCCCTCCGCCGTCTCGCAACATGCCGAGTAGAAGATGCTCCGGACCGATATATCTATTTTTCAGCCGGTTAGCTTCCTCCTTGCTGTAAGTGATAATGTCAGAAACTCTTTGTGAAAACTGATTATTCATACTTAATATTCTCCTTCCTTATTCTAAGGTGTTACTTAATACAAAGATACGCATTTATAATTTCCAGTACGTATTTCATCGTTTTATTTATTATTTATATACAAAACCCGTGCCACAGTTTAATATCCGTTCACCAGTATCATACTAAAGTGCTTTCATTCTAGGGAAAAAGCTCCTTATTAATACCTTATTTATATATTATAAGAACAAAGTAGGTGAGAGAATGGTTCTGAAATAAAGTTTATGGGCGAAAACTTTTGTATATCGTAAAAAAGCAGTACTTTAGCGTGGTTTTTTATGAACCAAAGTATGTATAATTAATAATCTTTTTAAATGCTTGAACAAGACAGAATTATAAAGATTAACATCGAGGAGGAAATGAAGTCATCGTACATTGACTACTCCATGTCGGTCATCGTTTCGCGTGCCCTTCCGGATGTTAGAGATGGTTTTAAGCCTGTCCACCGTAGAATTCTCTTCGGAATGATGGGACTGGGAAATACGTCTGATAAACCTTATAAAAAATCAGCCAGAGTTGTAGGTGAAGTATTGGGTAAGTATCACCCGCATGGTGACTCTTCCGTTTACGGTGCATTAGTTCGTATGGCACAGCCTTGGGCAATGCGTTACATGGTGGTAGATGGCCAGGGTAACTATGGTTCGGTAGACGGCGATAGCGCAGCAGCTATGCGTTACACCGAGTGTCGCTTGCGCAAGATTGGTGAAGATATGATGCAAGACCTCGACAAAGAAACCGTTGATATGCAGAGCAACTTCGACGATTCTTTGCAGGAGCCTACCGTTATGCCTACCCGTATTCCAAACCTTTTGGTAAACGGTGCATCTGGTATTGCTGTAGGTATGGCAACCAATATGCCGACGCACAACCTTTCAGAGGTTATTGATGCTTGCATCGCATACATCGAGAACAACGATATCGAGATAGAGGAGTTGATGAACTATGTGAAAGCTCCCGATTTTCCAACAGGAGGATATATATATGGTATGAGTGGCGTACGCGAGGCATATCTTACAGGTCGCGGTCGCGTTATCATGCGTGCAAGAGCAGAAATTGAAACTAGTTCTACACATGACAAAATTGTCATCACGGAAATCCCGTATGGTGTCAATAAGGCGGAACTGATCAAGAATATCGCTGATTTAGCCAATGATAAGAAGATAGAGGGTATCTCCAATGCCAATGATGAGTCTGACCGTGAAGGTATGCGTATCGTGATTGATATCAAACGTGATGCCAACGCCAGCGTAGTCTTGAATAAGCTCTATAAAATGACGTTGCTACAGACTTCTTTTAGTGTGAACAACGTAGCATTGGTACACGGACGTCCTCGTTTGCTGAATCTGAAAGACATGATTAAGTACTTCGTAGAACATCGCCATGAGGTAGTTATCCGTCGTACTCAATATGACTTGCGTAAGGCTAAAGAACGCGCTCATATATTGGAAGGATTAATCATAGCATCAGATAATATCGATGAAGTAATCCGTATCATCCGTGCTGCAAAGACACCTAATGACGCTATTGCCGGCTTGATAGAACGCTTCCAATTAACTGAAATTCAGTCTCGTGCCATCGTAGAAATGCGTTTGCGCCAATTGACCGGACTGATGCAGGATCAGCTTCATGCTGAATATGAAGAAGTAATGAAGATGATTGCTTATTACGAAGAAATTCTTTCGAATGACGAACTTTGCCGCAAAGTTATTACTGATGAATTAATTGAAGTAAAAGCAAAATACGGAGATGAACGTCGTTCTGAAATTGTTTACTCATCCGAAGAATTCAATCCGGAAGATTTCTATGCAGATGACGAAATGATTATCACCATTTCTCATATGGGCTATATTAAACGTACTCCGTTGAGTGAGTTCCGTGCTCAAAACCGTGGTGGAGTAGGCTCCAAGGGTACAGATACCCGCGATGCAGACTTCATAGAACACATATATCCGGCAACCATGCACAATACCATGATGTTCTTTACTCAAAAGGGTAAGTGCTATTGGCTCAAAGTATATGAAATCCCTGAAGGTACCAAGAATTCCAAGGGACGTGCCATCCAAAACTTGCTGAATATTGATTCAGACGATGCTGTAAATGCATATCTGCGTGTGAAGAACCTTTCTGACACAGACTTCATCAACAGTCATTATGTCTTATTCTGTACCAAGAATGGTGTTATTAAGAAGACATTACTTGAACAGTATTCCCGCCCTCGCCAGAATGGTGTAAACGCCATTACTATCCGTGAGGACGACCGCGTTATCGAAGTACGTATGACTAACGGTGACAACGAAATTATCATTGCCAATCGTAATGGACGTGCTATTCGCTTCCACGAAAGTGCTGTACGCGTTATGGGACGTACTGCAACCGGTGTGCGTGGTATGACGCTTGACGAAGACGGGCAAGATGAAGTTGTTGGAATGATTTGCATCAAAGATCCTGAAGCAGAAACCATTAGGGTCGTTTCTGAACAAGGCTATGGTAAACGTTCTGATATCGAAGATTATCGTAAAACCAATCGTGGCGGTAAGGGTGTAAAAACGTTGAATATTACAGATAAAACAGGTAAATTGGTGGCTATCAAGTCTGTTACAGATGGGAATGACTTGATGATTATTAATAAATCTGGTATAACAATTCGTTTGAAAGTCGCTGAGGTCCGCATTATGGGACGTGCAACGCAAGGTGTACGATTGATAAATTTGGAGAAACGTAATGACCAAATAGGTTCTGTATGTAAGGTGACATCTGAAGAAGAGGAGATTACAGATGAAAATTCAAATGCAGATTTTGAAAATATAACTGAAGGAGAGGGTGGTAGTATCACTAATCCAGATTTAATTGCCGAAGCAAATAGTGAAGAATAAAATAAATTGTATTATTAAATCCACAAAATCATGAGAAAAGTATTATTTACAGTGGCTTTATTGTTAACAGCTTGCTTTGTGTCTGCACAAGTAAGTGTTGTTAAGGAGGCTAAATCCTTGAAAAGCAAACCTGAAGAAGCTGCAAAAGCTATCGAACCGGCTTTAACTAATCCTGAAACTGCTAATGATCCGGAAACATGGAAATTAGCAGGAGATTTTCAGAAAGCAATTTATGATGAAGAAAACATGAAACTTTATTTACCTGGAGGCCAAGCAGATACAACTAAGCTTTATAACAGCTTAGCTAAGATG
>ENA-OOWE01000373-OOWE01000373.1-human-gut-metagenome-genome-assembly--contig:-NODE-373-length-17972-cov-2.860858_pt1 | contig 17972 bp, 10 predicted proteins | sample MGYA00241402_ERZ501311 | MGnify/ENA primary metagenome ERZ501311 (study PRJEB25962, sample SAMEA2042363) | human gut metagenome | biome: human gut; feature: human-associated habitat; material: faeces... | reverse complement strand
GGAAAGAATAGAAAAGTTGGAGAGCATTACAAGCGAAAATTATCCGGATGTTATAATGGCAAGGATGGAGCTGAAGAGGAGAGGCAGGCAATGATTTACATAAAGAAAAATACTGAACCAGAATGGCTGACAGAGTATAAAAGACGTAATCCTACAGCGACTTATGATTCTGAATCTTTTTCGGGTTTTAGGGAGCAGTTGCGTAAGGAATTGGTTAAAGAACAGCATAATTTATGTGCATATTGTTGTTGCCAAATTAGTGATGATAAAGCACATAATGAACATATTGAGCCTAGGAATCCTAGGAAGGGTTCAAGCACTAAGACATTGGATTATTCAAACATAGTTGCATCATGTAATAATGCAGATAGATGTGGAGCAAAAAAAGGGAATGATTATGAGGTTTCTGAATTTATTTCACCTTTAAATCCGGAATGTGAAGATACATTTATATATTATCCAGATGGAGAAATGGAAGGAAATGACTACACTATTGGTTTGTTAAATTTGAATAGTTACGAATTGAAAGAGGCAAGAAAAGCAGTGTATCACACACTCAGTAAGCTTGATAAAGGAACGATAGAGATGATATATTGTCAGGACGATGAGAACTTATCACCTTTTCATAATGTAATCAAATGGGTAGTAAAAAATAGGAGCATATAGATACAGACATGGAGGAGCAACATGAACAAAAATGCAATTAAGAAATTTGCAATAGATGCAAGAAATAAGCTGATAGCATCCGTTACGGATAAAGCCGGTATGCTTGGAATTACACCGGATAATTGCAGTGAAGCAATCACAAAAGGTGCAGATTTTGAGGTATACAAGACAGCAGCAGGAACAGAGGTAACACTTAACAAAAAACAGTGTGAGCAGAGAGGAAAACTGGTAGACCAGATTCATGCAAGAGGCTTTGAAGCGGTGGTGGAAGAAGTGGCATATACATGGTTTAACAGAATCTGTGCTATCCGTTTTATGGAAGTGAATGACTATATGTATCCTGTAAGAGTTCGTGTGCTTTCTTCTGAAAAAGAAGGAAAGAATGAGCCAGATGTGGTAACAATGTCTCCTGATATTGATTGGGATTTCACGGATAAAGAGAGAGAAGAAATCATTGATGACAAGATGAATGGTTCTCAAGATGCATTGTTTAGAAAGCTTTTTCTTAAACAGTGCAATTTATTGCACGAAGTATTACCAGGTCTATTTGAAGGCAATGAAGATTATATGGAACCATTGCTTACACTTTCCTATACGGATAAAGATGGGATTATTTATCATCTTATTCATGATATTGAGGAAGATGATTTTAATGTCGAAAAAGAAGGACAAGTAGAAATAATAGGATGGTTGTATCAGTATTATATTTCTGAGAAACATGATGAGATTATCAATATTTACAAGGGTACGATAAAGAAAGATGATATTCCGGCAGCAACTCAGCTGTTTACTACAGACTGGGTTGTGCGATATATGGTAGATAATTCTTTGGGCAGATATTGGATTGAGAGAAATCCACAGAGCAAGTTGGCGGAGAAACTGGAATTTTTTGTTATACCTAAAAATGGAGAGATACAGTATGTTAATGAAAAGGTAAGTCCTACAGATTTGACATTCTTTGATCCTTGTATGGGTAGTGGACATATTCTTGTATATGCATTTGATGTACTTATGGAAATCTATCGTGAGGGAGGCTATTCTGATCGAGATGCTGCATTAAATATTGTTGAAAACAATATTTTTGGTATGGATATTGATAAACGTGCGTATCAGTTAGCATATTTTGCAGTAATGATGAAAGCACGCAGTTATAATCGCCGTGCATTAACCAAAGGTATATCCAATAATCTTGCAGTTGTTGAGGAAAGTAACTCTATTGATAAATTTGCTTGTAATGATTTAACAACGGATAGTGAGCAGAATAAAATTGGCGAATACTTAGTTGAAGCGTATAGGGACGCACAGGAAATTGGTACATTACAGACGATAGAAAAGAAAGATTACAATGGATTTACAGCATATTTAAACAATATTGAGAGTAGTGCGGGGCAGATAGACATTTTTTCAACAGATTGGCTGAATGATACACTTCCACAGATGGTACAGCTTGCAAAACAAGCTGAAATTATGAGCAATAAATATGCGGTTGTTTGCACGAATCCACCTTACTTGAATAAGTTGGAAGGACAACTGAAAAAATTTGTTGTTGATAATTACAAAGAATATTCAGGTGATTTGTTTAGCGTATTCATATATCGTAATTTTGGATATTGTAAGCCAAATGGTTATTCCGCATTTATGACTCCATTTGTTTGGATGTTTATTAAGAGTTATCAAGAATTAAGAAAGTATATTTTGGAGAATAAGTCAGTTGTGACTCTTATACAAATGGAATATTCAGCATTTGAAGAGGCCACTGTACCTATTTGTACGTTTGTATTATGCAATCAGAAAGAAAAGAATATTGGATTGTACATTAAACTTTCAGAATTTAAAGGTGGAATGGATGTTCAAAGAAAAAAGACTTTGGAGGCAATTGAAAATCTGAATTGTAAATATTTTTATGAAACACCTTTAAAGAATTTTTTCGATATTGAAGGAGTACCATTTGCGTTTTGGGCTAGCAAGCAAATTAGAAAAGCATTTAAAGAATGTGATTGTATTGGAAAAATTGCTCCGCCTAAACAGGGATTAGCAACTGCAGATAATGATCGATTCCTTAGAAAATGGTATGAGATTGATAATAACCGTATAGGATTTGGTTGTAATAGTTGCAATGAAGCAGATGAGAGCAAAAAAAAATGGTTTCCATACAATAAGGGTGGTGCTTTTCGTCGATGGTACGGGAATCGAGAATATGTTGTAAACTGGGAAAATGATGGATTTGAAATAAAGCATTTCTGCGATGAAAAAGGAAAATTACGCTCACGTCCACAAAATCTACAATACTATTTTAAGCCAAGCATTACTTGGTCTGATATCACTAGTGCAAGTTTTTCAGGACGTTATACTGAAAAAGGATTCATATTTGATATTAAAGGGTCTAGTGGATTCCCAGATGAAGAAATATTGCCATATGTTTTGGGATTTCTAAATTCGTCTGTTTCGCAAAATTGTATCAAGATATTAAATCCGACAATTACTACACAAGTTGGTGATATGGCTCGAATACCAGTAATTATTGACAGCAATAAAAGAAGAGAAGTTGAAGCTAAAGTGTCATCAAGCATTAGTATTTCAAAAACTGAATGGGATTCATTTGAAATTTCGTGGGATTTCAAAAAGCATCCATTATGTAAAAATATTTCTAATACTGTTTCAGGAGCTTTTGAAGTGTGGGCAAGAGAATGTGATAATAATTTTAATCAGCTTAAGGCTAATGAGGAAAAAATAAATCAAATTTTTATCGACATTTATGGTTTGCAGGATGAATTAACATCGGAAGTAGAAGATAAAGATATTACTATCTGTAAATCAGATTTATATCGTGACGTTAAGAGTTTGATTTCTTACGCAGTAGGGTGCATGTTTGGTCGCTATTCTTTTGAAGCGGATGGACTTATTTATGCAGGAGGAGAATGGGATAGTAACAGATATAAATCTTTTATTCCAGATGAAGATAATTGTATTCCTATCACAGATGAAGAGTATTTTTCAGATGATATTGTTGGACGTTTCGTAGAATTTGTAAAAACAGTATACGGAGTAGATACTTTGGAAGAGAATCTTGATTTTATTGCAAAAGCATTAGGAAATACGGGCGATACATCTAGAGAAGTCATCCGTAACTATTTCTTGAAAGATTTTTATGCTGACCATTTGAAAGTATATCAAAAACGTCCTATTTACTGGCTATTTGATAGTGGTAAGCAGAATGGTTTTAAGGCACTTATTTACATGCATCGATATGATGCTGACACAGCCGGCAGAGTTAGAACTGATTATCTCCATAGGGCACAAAAGTATGTGGAAACCGCAATGCAGAGTGCTCAGTATACGATTGACAATGCAACATCAGCATCAGAGAAATCGAAAGCAACAAAAGCGGTAACAAAATATACAAAGCAACTTGCGGAGATGAAGATATATGATGAAGCAATTGCTCATGTAGCCAATCAGAGAATCAAGATTGATTTGGATGATGGTGTAAAGATAAATTATGCAAAGTTCCAAGGTGTGGAAGTGTCACAGGAAGGTAAGAAAGCATTAAAGATTGATCTTTTGGCAAAAATATAATGTAAAAGGAGTACTGTTGTTATGAATTTACAAAACAAATTAATAAAATTGTATAATGAGATTGATGAGTTAAAAAATAAAAGAAGTTCTAGTGATAGCGATTTTAAAGCATGGAGAACGGACGTACAATTATGTCTTTCTGGTCTTTATGGTGAAAAAAGTATTCAACTTAAAAATTTTAATAATCGACCATTTTCACCAAGGGTAATTGTGAGAAATACTGATTTTCATGAACCGTATGTGCGGGATTTGGAGACTACAAAGAAAGAATTTGAAAGATATATTGACGATTTTGAGGATATAAGCCCCAATGTTGATGTGAAAAATAATATTCCAGTGAATAATAAGGTGTTTATTGTTCATGGACATGACGGTGAGCTAAAAGAGAAGGTTGCAAGAAGATTAGAACAGCAAGGTATTGAAGCGATAATCTTAAGTGAACAAGCGAATCGTGGAAGAACTATTATTGAAAAAATAGAAGCATATTCAGATGTACATGTAGCAATTGCACTATTTACACAAGATGATATTGGAGCGATTAAGGAAGAAAAAGGAAACGAAAAATATAGGGCTAGGCAGAACGTTGTTTTCGAAGCAGGCTATTTTATGGGATATTTAGGTAGAGAGAATGTAATTATGATTGCAGAAGAAAATCTAGAAATTCCAGGAGATTTATCAGGAATGGTATATACAACAAAAGATAACTGGGAATTCGAAATGTTAAAGGAACTTAATGCTGCAGGAATGAAAATTGATATGAATAAACTAATTGGCTAAATAAGAATTGTTTGCAAGAATACAAGTCTATGGAGTTATTGTTTTAATGTAGATAGATTATCCGTATGATTAGGAAGAAGGCGTGGAATATGTTGCAAATTATATCTGGTAAATTTTTTGGAGATGGTGAAATAGTACATAATGAATGTAATGGAATTTTATATTCTAACGTAGCCTTTCATTCCATGCATCCTATGGAATACGAAAATATAAAAATAAATACAGTAGATTGGCATCCTGGATATCCTTGTTATGTTATTTCGTATGATAACTGTATTGAACATACTCCTAAAACAAGTATACTTGTAAAAATTGGGGATAATGTTGTAATTGAACAGCTAAAATATATTTTATCATTTTCATTAAATGCAATATTTGATGAAAGTGAGTCGATGATAGAGAATCTTTGCAGAAGAGGAAATGTTCATGACAATTATATATCCTCTTATGTGACAGAAACATTTGATAAGGAGCGAAACTTTACTAGAGAAGATTGGGAATATAGCATTCAATTTTATAAAAAGATGATGCATTTGGCTCGTGACGAATATAAGATAGTCATGAGATGCTTAGCTGCATATCATGCTTCATTTAGCGTGTTTAGCAAGGATATATCACTGTCATATAGCATTCTTGTTTATGCTTTAGAGACTTTGTCAGAAAACTTTGATGAGTATACCACTTTTTGGAGCGACTATGACCAGAACACTAGGAAAAAATTGGATGCTTTATTAGATAAAGTTGAAGATGATGTTGCAGAAGAAATAAGAAATATTTTAGTTACTAATGAACACTTGAAATTATCAAGGCGATTTACTCAATTTATTTTGAAGTATTTAGATGATAATTATTATAAAGCAATAGATAAACGTCAAGGTTCAGAAGAGGAAGTTAAGCAGGCAGTCGTAAAAACTTATATATTTAGATCAAAATATGCACATGAATTAAAACCGATAATGAATCAATTAATGGATGCTGGAATATCCGCCCGCTCAGAAATATTTGAGTTTCAACATGAGGTGTTTTTTACATACTCAGGATTGTTAAGGCTTGTCCGTACAGTTATAACGAATTTTGTTAATTCAAGAAATGTTGTGGGAAAGGAAGACTATGCATGGTATGACGATTTGCCGGGCACGATGAGTGTAGAGCTACATCCTAATTTATGGCTAGGTAAAAGCAATGATTTTAATTTTAGAAATATAGATAGGAATTTCGAGGCGCTATTATATTGCGTAGAAACTGAGCATAAAGTTCCTGAAATGAATGAACTTGTTGAAAATTATATGACTAATATTCTTAGCATTAAGGAGTCAGATCGATGTACAGCATATGTTCTGTCGTGGATATATGTAAACATTGTTCAGGGATTAGACAATAATTTTGTGGACGAAATAAAAAAATTATTAGATAAGCATTCTGAAACAGTAAATAAATGCTGTATTGCAACAATTATAGGCAATAGTTTTGGAATGAATACAGGATGTTTTGATTTAGAAGAAGTAGTAACGGTTATAAATAACTATAATAAGAGTAAATTTAAAAAGAATAGATTGAAAATTCATAGTAGGATAGAAAGCAGAATTTATATTGCAATTGCTCGCAACTATAAAGATGAAGACAATAATAGCTGTAAATATTGGTATAAAAAGGCATATAGAAATGCTGTTAATAATAAAGAATTGCAGAGTGAAATTTTGAAAGAAATTGAACTGATAAAAATATAGTTAGGAGGTTTGGCGATTGAAGGAAGAAATTCTAGAAGAATTAAATATTAAAGAAGACAACGAGCGAGAATGCAAATTGGCAACCGGTGGACTTCCTGAGAGCATATGGGAGACTTATTCTTCTTTTGCAAACACAAATGGTGGAACGATTCTGCTTGGAATTAGGGAACACAGAGATTCTTTTACTGTTGAAGGACTGACAGATAAGCAGATTGTAAAATATCAGAAAGACTTTTGGAGTACATTGAATGACAGGAATAAGGTGTCAAAGAACATCTTACTAAATCATCATGTCAGACCTGTGGCTATTGAAGGAAAGAAAATATTAAGAATTGATGTACCTGCGGCAGACAGGCATGATAAGCCGGTCTATATCGGGACAGATCCGATGAAGGGCACTTATAAAAGAGATTATGAAGGCGATTTTCTTTGTACCGATGAGGCTGTCCGTGCGATGTTTGCAGACCAGAGAGATGTATCTGGTGATGTGGAAGTGCTTGACGAGTTTGGATTGGATGTGCTGAATCAGGATACTATAAAGGGCTATAGAATTATTTTTGAACAGCTTCACAGTGGACATCCTTGGAATGCTCTGGAAAATGATGAGTTCCTTATGAAACTAAGGGCAGCAGCAAAGAATAAAAATGGTACATTATCTCCAACGATAGCAGGACTTTTATTCTTTGGAGAGGCTTATCACATTACGGAAGTTTTCCCTGATTATTTTCTGGATTATCGTGAGGAATGTGATGATAAAGCAGTGCGCTGGTTATTTCGGACACATTCCAACGAAGGTGATTGGAGCGGTAATATATATGATTTTTTCTGCAAGGTGCGTACCAGAATGGACGATGATGTAGCAGTTCCATTTGCAAACAGACGAAATGGATATCGTGTAGATAGAGTGGATGTGCATGATGCATTGGAAGAAGCATTGGCAAATGCACTGGCACATGCCAATTATTATGGCAGAAGAGGAATCCTTGTTGTTAAAAAAGGTAAGGAACTAAGTATTTCTAATCCCGGTACTATCAGGGTGACGAAAGAGGAATTTTATGCAGGTGGCAATAGTGATCCAAGAAATCCGAATATCTTAAAGATGTTTGGGTTTGTAAATGTCGGTGAGCGTGCCGGAAGTGGTGTCGATAAGATTATGACAGCATGGGCAGAACAAAATTGGAAGAAACCGGAATTTGATTTCTCAGAGCGCAATGACAGGGTAACATTAAAGCTTGAAGTTGGACAAGTGGTATATATTCCTGGAGCCGCTGATATCAGAAATGAAAATACAAATCAGGAAAAAGCAACTGCTATGTCAAAAGAAGATAAAATACTTGAGTATATCAGGCAGAATGGAAGTATTTCTTCTCAAAAAGCTGCTGATATAGGTGGATATAGGTCAAAGACAGGGGCAAGAAAATTGCTTGATAAGATGATAGAAAAAGGATTGATTACGAAGATTGGAAATGGACCGGCAACTAAATATGTGAATTAGTGGTCACATTACTATTTATCGAACACTTTATTGAACACTATCGGACACTTTTGTGGGCTATCGGATACAAAGTGTTCGATAAGTGACCAATAGTGACCATTTATCGGACACTAATTAGCATAGGCTGAATATAAATATTTGTGCAGAGACTATCTGCACAAATGGATTAGAAGGTGAAATATGGATTTACAGAACATACAGGAGCAATTAAATACAGAATTTGCCAAGTCAGAGACAAGAATCATATTCTGGTTTGATGATAAAGGTGAATACGAGGATGAGGTATCGGAACTGCAGCTTGGTGATGTAAAGCTGCACATTCTTGATGGTACAAACTGGCTCTATTCAAAGTATTTATTAAACGAAGAGGACAAAGAGAGCAAATACCTTGTCTATGCAGCCTTTGCAAAGCCAAGTGATGCAGAGAATCCTCTCGCAGATATGTATTATTACTCAACACCTTACTATACAGACAGGGTATCGCAGATGTCTCAGGAGATTGGCATTGATAATCGCTTTAAGGAGCATTTATCACAGTATGGTAATTTTTGGAAGAATAAGCATCGTATTGAGAAGTTCAAGGAACTTGGAATTGACCATTACAATGCTCAGACAATTGATATTGGTTTGATTGCTGTACTCACGGATGTAAAGACTCCAAAATTTGAGGAAGTAGTTAAGCAGATGATGCTCGGTGACAATGAGAAGTATTTTAAGGCATTGAATGATAATGGATTGACCGACAAGTTCTGGGAACTTTGCGAAAAATTTTTTGGATATAAGTCAGACAAGCCAAACATAGATGATTTGTCTGCTTGTATGATATTAACTTATGCATCATCTACATTGAAAGCTACTGTTCCGGAAGCAATGAGGACTTATATTCTTAAGAAGCGTAATGATGTTGTGGTCTTTATCCGTAATATTATGGACAATGTGAATTATCAGGATGCCTATGACAAGCTGGTAGAAAGAGTAGATAAGTCGTTGCGTTTTGTGACAAGAATACAGGATGGATTAAAGAAAGATGTGGGGAAGAAAAAAGATAGTTCTCTCCAGTTGGCGGACGTTTTTGCTTGTGATGCTTTTGCCGGGTTAGATGACATTATTATTGACTGGGCATTGGAACAGTTAAATGATGAGATTTTAGATGCACAGATTGATGGACTTAATATTGCTCAGATAGTTGACCAGAGAATGTCTAAGGCATATCATTATAGCGAAAGATACAAGAATGAATATACGACTATCAAGTATGCATATTTGATGATGAAGTCCGTATCACTTATGGAGTTTTCAAGTGATATTAAGACATTGGTTGCAAATTATCAGAAAGAGTCATATCTGATAGATTCATATTATAGATGGTTTTATTATGCATTTGACCAGATTGAAGATAACAGTAAATTCTTTGATGTAAGACAGAGAGTAGAGAATATATATGCGAATACATATTTGCAGAAGATAACACCGAAGTGGAATGAGAATTTCACAAATGAGGTAATGAATGTTACAGACCTGCCGAAGCAGGAAGATTTCTATAAGCATTATCTTAGAGGTTACGATGGAAAGCAGAGAGTCATTGTTATTATTTCAGATGCATTCCGGTATGAGTGTGCAAAGGAACTTTTCGGTAGATTGGAATTGGATGAGAAGTGTACACCAAAGATGGAGTGTATGCTTAGCTGCCTGCCTTCTGTTACATCAGTAGGAATGGCAAGTCTGCTTCCGCATAAAGAGATGCAGGTGGATAGCAGCTTGAATGTGATCGTTGATGGACAGGCATGTGCAAGTATGGAGCAGAGAGATAAGATTCTGAAATCTTATAATGAAAATAATGTGGCATTGTCATTTGATGAAGTGGCAAATGCTAATCAGACTCGAATCAGGGAGTTGATTCAGGGCAAGAATATCGTGTACATCTATCACAATCAGGTGGATGCAAGAGGTGACAAGCCTGCAAGTGAGAATGAGGTATTCAATGCTTGCACAGAGGCTATAGAAGAGATACATAAGTTGGTTAAGAAACTGACTGGTTATGTATCAGCACCAAAGTTTTTCATAACTGCAGATCATGGATTCTTATATAAGAGAGACAGATTACAGGAGTTTGATAAAGTTACATATCCAAAGGACAAATGCCTTTATATAAACAAGAGATTCCTTATTACAGAAGATGCAGTAAATGAGCAGGGAATCATGGCAAGAACGATGACATACCTTAGTAAACTCTATGTAGATACTCCGGTAGGAGCAGATATTTTCAAAGTTGCCGGAGGCGGACAAAACTATGTACATGGCGGTACGTCTCTGCAGGAGATGATAGTTCCTGTCATTGAACTTACAACGAATACCAGAGGTGTGGCATACGATTATGTGGATGTTGTTCTGACATCTGTTACCCGTAAGGTAACGAATCTTATCACATACTTTGATTTCATTCAGACAGAGAAAGTCACAGACACCATGAAAGCAAGAAGTATCGTGGCTTACTTTACTACGGAAGATGGCGAAAAGATTTCATTTGATGTGCCTATGATTGCCAATAGCAGGGAAGATGCACCGGAGAAGAGAATATTCCACGAGAAGTTTACTTTGAAATCAAGAGAATATAAGTATGGTGATAAGTATTATCTTGTATTGGCGGATGCAAATGACGAGAAGAATATCTTGCAGCAGTATGAGTTTATGATTGATATTGCGTTTGTTGATGATTTTGGATTTTAAGGAGGAAAAACTTTGGAACAGGTAAATGTAAATGGACCGAGTGAAATAAAGCCTAATTTGAGTGCGAATACCTTGTTTCATTTTATGTCAAAAGCGAGATTTTTGTATAAGGCATTAGAGGTAAGGGCATTATTTCCAAGGTATTGTAGAGAAAATATTACATATTTGAATTTGCAGGTAAATGATCATAGATTGATAGAAGTAGCTTATCCTGAAAAGTGCTTTTGTGATATTCCGTTGCATGAGGTGTGTGATCATACCCAAAAATATGGTGCATTTGGGATAGGTTTTAGAAAAAGCTGGGGAATAGAAAAAGGACTCCAACCAATACAATATGTAAATGAAAATTCAAATTTAATAAAAGATTTTCAAAAGGTATTTAGAAGAGCAACAGAAGTTACGGACGAGAATGAAATTGCACAGTTTTTGAGTAATTATTTAGTAGCGTATATGTTGTATATAAAACCATTGACAGGAGAAAATCAAAATCGAATCACAAATGAAATGGAGAATATATATTTACCAGACGAATTTGAATGGAGATATGTTCCTGATTTGGAATCTAAGGAGATGGATTCAATATTATTTGATAATGATATATGCAAGAAGGATGATAATCATGTATTGTTGATTGATAAATATAATAATGCATTGGAAAAATTAGAATCTACTTGGTTAAAGTTTGAGTATTCTGATATTAAATATATAACTGTTGAGAATTATACAAACAGAGAAGAACTTATTAATATGATACAAAATATTGACAGGTTGGATGAAAAGAATAAGTTGTTACTCATATCTAAAATAATAGTATTAAGTGAAGCAAAGGAGGATTTTTAATGTTAGGAAATTTTAAAAAATTGTTTATTGATAAACCGAGTACTAATGTAAATCTTCCTTTTGGGATATTAGAAGCATTAAATTACAATTTGCCAGAAGGTTTTTCATATACTGATATTGGAAATGGTTTTTGCAAATTAATGATTCCTGAAGGAGCACAGATTAAAGGACGGCTTAGATTAGATGGTGCATCTTTGGAAAATTTACAAAAATGCAAAAATTTTAATGATTTAGTAAGCTATGCAATAAATATTCAAAAGCCAATACAGTTGCTTCCTTCAGAAGATGGATTCTATTATTTAAATGATAATCCATTTACATATGAGCAGTTTATTAAATCTCCATTAAAAGATATAGAATTAAAAAATGGAGTAATACAGTATATTCCACCTGAATTTAATTATGAACTTAAATTGCCAATTTCTGCTGAGGGTAAAGAAAATTTGGTGATTTTGAAAAGAGTTCCTTTTGATAGTTTAAATCAACTGAAGTTCGTTAGTAAGGAAGATACAGGGTTTGTTATATCGGTATTTGCTAGTGTTGAATCTCCAACAATGAAAATAAGTGTGATGACAGATTTTAGTAATGCTGGAAGTGTACAAAATGTATGTAATAGTATTTTTTGGTTTAATGCCTTTGCCCAAGGTAAACTTAAAATATTTGGCGAATTGGTTAATGAAAATAATGAAGCAAATCTTACACCATATGATGATGATACAATAGCATTTTGGAGACAATTGTATGATATCGAAAAAATTTTTGGGGTGTCTTTTGATGTATCAAATGGGGTATATGATAGGGATGTTATAAATGTTAGAGAACTATATCGTTCAATAGTAGAAAAAAAACCTTTTAGGAAAGATGAGACGATAACTTGCCTTTCGGCATTTGATGAAAGTAAATCAATAGATGGAATGAAAGAATATATTGGAAAAGAGTTGTTCTTTCGATTCTTAAAAGAAGAAAAAAAAGTTGTAATGGGAGTTCAACTGGAGGTAGTAGGAGTTAAATATATATATGGAACAAAAATCAAATCTTTTCATTATGAAGATGAGTCACGAAAATATTGTTTAGAGTTAGAACCAACCTCAAATATTGTACCATATACAGCAACCCAATATTTCATAACCAAAAAAGAATTAGATATATTCTTAAAAAATGAAAATTCATACAACAAATTATTTGAGAAAGCTACTCATATTCCAGTAGTAGAGGAGGCTTAGAAATGAATGAATCAAGAAAATTATCAGATTCCGTGAGTGAAACCGGCGATAGACGAGATATTATCAAGCAAAAGCTCCGCCAATATTATGATGGTCGTATTGTCCGCAAGGATTTAACAAAATCAATTCGAGAAGGAGCCAATGTTCCTGTATATGTGCTGGAATATCTTCTTGGACAGTATTGTAATTCTGATGATCCAGAAATTATTGACGAGGGAGTAGACAATGTGAAGCGTATTCTGCGTGATAACTATGTTCGCCCGGATGAGGCACAGAAGATATTGTCACTCCTTCGAGAGAGAGGAAGCTATACAGTTATTGACAGGATTACAGTAGTTCTTAATACAAAGGAAGACCGGTACGAGGCAACCTTCTCTAACCTCGGCATTAAGAATATTCCTATCAGTGCTGACTATGTAAAGGATTATGACCGCCTGCTTTGTGGCGGTATCTGGTGTATTCTCCAGCTCGACTATGAGTTTATTGAAGAAGATAAGAAGAATACACAGCCTATCCGTATTAGAAAACTGACACCGATTCAGATGCCACATGTGGACATGGATGAAGTAAAGAATGGACGTAAGGCATTTACTAAGGAAGAATGGATGGACATTTTGCTTCGCTCTACTGGAATGGAGCCGGACAAGCTTTCAGACAGGGCAAAATGGCTGTTGATTGCCCGTATGATTCCACTCGTTGAGAATAACTTTAATATGTGTGAATTGGGACCTCGTTCTACAGGTAAATCATACATATATGAGCAGATTTCTCCAAACAGTATTCTTGTTGCTGGAGGACAGACAACAGTTGCAAATCTGTTTTATAACATGTCTAATAATACAGTCGGTCTTGTCGGAATGTGGGATGTTGTAGCATTTGACGAGGTTGCCGGTATCAAGTTTAAGGATAAAGATGGTATCCAGATTATGAAGGGATACATGGCATCAGGTGCATTTTCTCGTGGCAAGGCTGAGATACAGGCAAAAGCATCTATGGTTTTTGTAGGAAATATCAATCAGAGTGTTGAGACATTGCAGAAGACATCAAGTCTGTTTGATCCATTTCCTCCTGAAATGGGTACTGATACTGCTTTCCTTGACCGTTTCCATGCATATATACCTGGATGGGAGATTCCTAAGTACAGACCGGATTCATTTACAAATGATTATGGATTTATCACAGATTATCTGTCCGAGTTTATGCGTGAGCTTCGTAAGGATAATTACAGCAATATAGCAGAGAAGTATTTCAAATTAGGAAATAATTTAAATCAGAGAGATGCAATTGCTGTTCGTAAGTTGATTTCCGGATTTATAAAACTGATTTATCCGGATGGAGAAGTCAGCAAGGAAGAAGTTGCAGAGATCATGGATATTTCACTTGAGCTTCGTAGACGAGTAAAAGAGCAACTTAAGAAGATTGGTGGAATGGAGTTCTATGATGTGAACTTCTCTTACATAGATAATGATAGTTTTGATGAGCATTTTGTATCTGTACCGGAGCAGGGCGGTGGAAAGATGATACCTGAAGGTATGGGCAAGCCGGGATGCTTATATACAGTATCAAAGTCAAAGACTGGAATGATAGGCTGCTATCGTCTGGAAACACAGATGATGCCGGGAAATGGAAAGCTGACTTGCACAGGTATTGGTTCAGGGAAGGAGCCGAAGGAAGCAACCAATACAGCATTTAATTATTTGAAAGCTAATGGTAATGCAATATCGGGTTCAATCAGTACAACAACTAAGGATTACATCATCAATTATCAGGATATGCAAGGACTTGGAATGACAGGAAATCTCGCACTTCCTACACTGATTGCTATTTCATCGGCAGCACTTAGTAAGCCTCCGATCAGCAGTCTTGCAGTACTTGGTGAGATTAGTATTGGTGGAACACTTATTAAGGTAGAAGATTTGGCAAGTACATTGCAGGTGTGCCTTGATAGTGGAGCTAAGAAAGTACTTCTTCCAATCACATCGGCAGCAGATATTGGAACTGTACCATCTGACTTAGTTGGAGCGTTCAGTCTGATATTCTATTCTTCTCCGGAAGAAGCAGTATATAAAGCCTTGGGCGTAGAGTAAAGAAGGTGATGAGTTATTTTTGAGCAGGATTTTGAAGCAATGCTTCGACAGTATGAAAATTCAATAGATGATAAGCGACAGTTTACTGCATTGGTAAAAGATATATTTCCGGAAGAGGCAAAGAATATCAATTTGATTCTTACAGCATACAACATGGGAATTTGGAACAAAGTATTTCATTAGGATATGATATAGAAAAGATATTGAATGAGTGTAAAAAACATACAAATCAAAGAAGTGATGAAGAAATGATTGTAATGCCATATTCTTGGGAGAAAGAAATTCATTATAAGGATTAGAAAATTATGGCAGAAGGTGGAGATCGTAGATGGCTCAAAAAACCATATGGCCGCGGAATGAAGTGTTGTATTTTGTCGAAAAATATGCTATTTTAATCTAAACAGACAAAATTTCACTGTACGCAAGAGAGAAAGCGAGAGATTTTCCATATGAAACGGAATACCAGACAGCTGTTTTTAATGATTTTTATATTTGCTATCATTGCAGCAGCTTATTCCTGCCGAATGCTTGCCAAATTTGATATTGGCGGTGTTTATATGAGCTATATCCGTGCTGCACTTTATCTGCTGCTGTTTGCTCTGTGGGGATATTCCCTTGATCGTCGTATCATACAGACGCAGGCGTTGCACTGTATGCGGCTGACAGCTACCTTGATGTTGGTGTGGCTTGTTCTGCGTACACTGAAATACGAGGTTGTTACCGATATTACGGTGGCACGGTATATCTGGTATCTTTACTATCTGCCAATGCTTTTTATACCATTGTTTGGAGTGTATATTGCATTGTCTCTCGGAAGATCAGAAGAATATAGACTGACCGGAAGGATAGTTGCTCTTGCAGCCATTCCGGCCATATTGTTTTCGCTGGTGATCACCAATGATCTGCATCAGCAGATATTTGCATTTAACAGCGGTATACCGGGCAGACCGGACAATTATTCATATCATCACCGCTATTTATATTTCATCTGTCTCGGATGGATGGTTGGCTGTATGATTTTTTCGCTTATCCGCCTTTTAAAGAAAAGCCGGATTAAGAACGGTGGGGAAAAACCACTGATGCTGTTTATTATAGGCTGCATAACGATACTGTACGGAATTTTATATTGCAAAGGCCTGCTGCGGCAGGCCTTTTTTTCAAAAACACGGAATGGATTTGATATTTATTACGGAGGCGGTGCTATGTATTTTGAAAGTTTCAGGCTGGAACAAAACGATATGTCGGCAAGGCGACATATCTATGAAGGTCATAAAACAGACAACGGTGTTCATCTGGAATATTATATCGTCACAGGAGAATGGGATCATATAAAACAGGAGAATGTTGAATGCCGCAATATTGTCCGTGCAATAGACGGAGACGAAGAACTTTTCCGTGAGTTGTGTGATTTATTTGACAATTGCAAGATAAGCGGATGGGCAGATTTTCATGGCCGTAATCCGGATGCGCTCGACGGTACCGGTATGAATTTTAACGTCGTGTTGGAAGACGGAACCGGCTTAAGTGCCGACGGTACTAACAAATTTCCGCCAAATTATTCAAAATTTATACAAGGGCTCCGTGATTTTATAACAACAGAAAGAATCAGTTCAACCAAATTTACAGACGGCACTTATGAAATTACACTGCCGGAAAAGTGGGTTGGTATAGTTAAGGCGGATTTTTCCGAAGGAATGGTGTTATTTTATGTTGATAAAAATGACGGTGGGGAGCTTACTTTTTTTATTATTGATAATAATGAATATGGTTATTCATCGGATTCCTATAAGGGCAGAATAGAAGCCGGACAGCTCATATCGGACGGGGAAACCCGGTTTATTACCGCGCGCGACAACTATCCGATAGCACTGTATGCGGATAAAGTTTCCGAGGAAGCCCTTGCAATATGGGAAAATTATGAAAATGATAAGTCTGCAATAATTGAGAGCTTTTGTGGCGTGAATGGGTATGAGTTCTGTCCTGAGGAGGGAAAAACCTTATATTGCGCACATGCGATGAATCTGGCAGACCAGGCGCGAAGCTTATGGCTGAGTTTGAATTTCGCGGGCGATTATCCGGGCGGCGCGAAGCCGGTCCGGTTAAAACGACAGAATTATGTGCCGATGTTTCCGCCATATCTTTATATAAACACTATGGAAGATGTCCGCAGAAAATTCCTTACTGTTTTTTCGGAGGAATTTACCGATAAAACATTGAGCCGCGCAGTTGCTGCCGGGGAATTAATCGAATATAAGGATAATGTGTATGTTGCCTGCAAGAAATGCAAGGGTGCAGCATCATACAACAGCTGGGTGGATAGTGTCCGTGATACCGGTAATGGAAAATTTGCAATAGTGGTTGCCGTGAGAATGCCTCCGGACGGCAATACGATTCATGTCGAGCTTCCGACAGAGAAAAATGCATCAGGAGAGTTTGTAATTACGGATTATCCTTACTGGGATGAAAGTGAATGAGTTCTTTTAAAAATGATATGAAAAGTCAAAATGACAGATGTTCTGCCGGCCGTAATGGCCGGTTTTTTGCTGCCCCAAAATCGTGATATAGAAGTCCTTTTTATTGGACATATAATCTGCGCATAATATGTGTATAAAGAAAACCAAGACAAACCAAAACAGGAGGAAAACATTATGAATAATTCAGACAAATCAGGAGTAATAGCAATATTTGTTGTATTTGTAGCTATGTTTATTATTATCGGTGTTGTGGGCGGATGCAGTGAGAGCAGCTCCACAAGCAGTTCATACAGCTCAAGATATCATCACAGCTCATCGTACAGCAAACCGTCGACAAGCAGCTCATCATACAGCAAGCCATCAACTTCCGGTAGCTCATC
>ENA-OOWE01000347-OOWE01000347.1-human-gut-metagenome-genome-assembly--contig:-NODE-347-length-18541-cov-2.869847_pt1 | contig 18541 bp, 19 predicted proteins | sample MGYA00241402_ERZ501311 | MGnify/ENA primary metagenome ERZ501311 (study PRJEB25962, sample SAMEA2042363) | human gut metagenome | biome: human gut; feature: human-associated habitat; material: faeces... | reverse complement strand
TTATTTTTATCATAATAGAAATATTTTTTTCTATCTATGCATTTAACGGAAGAACCGTATTTTTGTGCCGAATCTGAATCCGGGGCAAATGTTATAGTTGAAACATAATCTTTGGCTCCTGCCAATTCGTATATTTGATGTTGTGTAAATCCTTTCTTTTTCACATACAATTCCATTCCAAATAATTTAACTATGTTTTGATTGATTTTTATTTGTTCATCTTCTACTGCCTGCAATAGTTCTGATTTTGTAGCATTATCAATGTTGCTCATTTCGCTCATTGTTTATTTCCATTTCTGCAATCTTTATCGCATTTAAATTTAATTCATCTTCATCCTCCAAAGCATCCAATATCTTATCAGCAAGCCAAAGGGTGAGCATTTCCTTTTCATCCACTTTGAAGTATGTTGCTATTTGAATTACTTGACTTCTCTTTGCTCGCCTATCCCCACGTTCAATCTTGCTGAACATTGGAGTATCTATTTCTAAGTATGCAGCTACTTGACGCTGCAAAATTCCTTGTTCGTCTCTTAGAGACCTTATCTTGTTTCCTAATAACATATCCGTTTTATTTTTTGTCTAATATTACGATTTCCCAATAGCCTCCAAATCTACCACCTGTTCGTTTAATTTTGCCTAATTCACGAAGTTTACGTATTTGCTTCTCAACTCCTCGTGAAGACATATTCAATTGCATTGCGATTTCAGCGGCTGTTATATGTGGGTCTTGTTTTATAATATCTATAATCAAGTCCTTTGTTTCCGAACTTCTTTCCGAACTTTTCGTTTTTGTTTCCGAACCTCTTTCCGAACCAAGTATGTCTGTTTCCGAACTGTTGCTATTCGTTTTCGAACTTTCACGACATCCTTCATGAACAGGAATAGTAACCAAGAATGTCAAGCGGTCATCTGTAGTTTCAAAGATGGCACGTGGTGAACCATTCTCTGCTAACTTTGTTTGTATTGTTGGAACACCAGTTGAGCGACCCTCTGTAAGGTCAAGTTCTTTTAAGAAATCACCCAAACGACGGTTGCGATAGCGACGACTTTTTAGCATATCGCCCTTTTCAATGTCCTCCTTGGAGATGCTTCTGTCAGGTCCAGGACAATTGAGTATAGAGATTCCGCTTGGTTCAATGGTAATTTCTATTGGTTCATGCTGCAAGAAATCTCTGTGATATACAGAGTTTACAACTGCTTCCTCAATAGCATCGTATGGATAGTTCCAAAAACGTTCTGCCTCCTGCCTACCGGAAATCTTACGCACATGCTCTTTGAGTACATTGCTCTTGATGTAATCCATTGTCTGTTTTATCATCTGCGGAACACTGCCTTTGAATGTAACTTCTGTGAAATTGTTTGGATCATTCATCTTTCCGTTAGGGAATGTCACTATATCAATCTGAGTGTAAGGGAAGAACTTGCTTGGATTCTCGCAGAACATCATGGCTGCCACATTGCGAAGCAAACGGTTTTCTTTTGGTCCTGTGTACAGTTCCATTTGGTCAAGTATGGTAGAAAGCGGAGTCGTTATCACATCATCAGCCAGTTTGCTACCCACTTTGACAAGATAATCACGAAGAAGCACCAATGAAATATCTTCCAACTGAATGTCACTATTACCCCGTTCATCAAAAGGCACACGATTAGCCAACTCTCGCAATTCAACGAGAACTTCACCTCTTGCCTCAATACTACTTGTGCCACTACGGATATAAAAGTATTCTTTCGTACCTTTTGCTGTTACGTTTACGGGTACAGAATATGGACGGTAACTACCAGCAGGACACCATATCACAATCAATTGTTTACCATCTACCTCTTCTACAGATGTGCGAGGTAAGTAGTATGGAGCCATTTTGTTGTTGTAGCCTACCATCTCCTGCAAGATATTGTCTATCTTTTCCATTGGCACACCATCTACTGGGCGAATTGCCATACCAGTCTTGTCGTCAGTATCGACACCAACGATAATATATCCACCGCCAAGATCGTCAAAGTCATTGGCGAAAGCACATATACTGTGATATATACTTCCTGGATTCCAACCTTTCTTGAACTCAATGCGGTTGGATTCTATTTTCTGCTTGTTAAGCAGGTCGTTTATGTTTATTGCAAGTGCCATATAATTTACTTTATACAAATGTTCAAAAGGCTATCTATTGTTTTGTCAAAAGTCTCTTTATACAAGAGACCTTTAATATATTCTGTCGGAATAGATGAATAACCATATTTTGCTCCGAGTATGGCACACGCCACGGCTGCGTTTGTATCAGCATCGCCTCCCGCATTCACCACAGCGAGAAGCCCATCAACAAATGAAGTAGCATGTCGATAAGCCCAAAGAGCCACGGACAATGTAACTAAGGTATAGCCCATGTGGTCATAGTCTACCAAATTATTAATATTTGATTCACACCACGCTTTGTCCACGTATTCACAGATTTCTGCATCATATAACTGTGCCAAACTTTTTATTTGAAATAATGTTGGCGGTTGTATACCATAAACCAATGCGTGTATAAGTTCAGATACAATTACACATGAGCCGACACATCTTGGATCGTAATGGGTGAGCCGACAGATATTCTCAGCACAAGTCCTTATTTCTTTCGGGAAAAGTCCGACTACTGAGGTACGCATCAGCCCACCATTTGCTGCAGACTGATACTTGCTCATTTCCCATACCTTGTGGGATACATCAAACGGATGCTCCACATAGTCGCCAATCATCAGCACCTTATAGGTATTTTCTCCAATACCCATAGGAGTGCCATTGGCCCAGCCTTTGAAGTGCTGGGCGATGTCGTAAAAATTAACACCCTTGTCTTCAATGACCGCATCAGCAATGCAGAGCATCATGTCGGTATCGTCCGTCCAGCCGCCGATCTCCCATCGTTTCCGATGTCTGTCTTGGTATATCTGCTTGTAGTGTTGTAGTCCATGAGGATATTTCCAAGCGATATCCTCATCTGTCATGAATTCCGTCCCCAATCCGAGTGCATCGCCTATGGCTTGACCATAAAGGCAACCTCTAAATCTGTCAATTGTTTTATGCTCCATAGTCGTATGTATCTAAATTTCTATATAATCATCTCTTTTCAACAGAGGAAGTTCTTCAAGGATGACAACATACTCTCCATTTACCAAATAATAATCTATTCGGTCATCCACAACTTTGGTAAGATAGAGATGGAACACACTAATGCCATCATCCTCCATCTGCCATTCGTCTTTAGGAACAAGGAAATATCCATCTCCAATCGAGTTGTTTTGATAGTCTGATTTTCTTACTACTAAAACATCTTCATTCGTGTCATACATTCGTATCATATAAATGTAAAACTTTCTATGGTATAATATCGTTACTTTTAAATAGTTATGTGTAAAATGTTTTTTATGTTTTACTTTTGACACTGGAGAAATCTTTAAGATTCTGTAATGGACTTCCTGCTAAAAGAATATTATTGATTTTAATATTGTTTGCAGAATATACAACCTCAAGAATATCCTTCTTCAAAAGTTTCTGTTGTTTGTATTTTTCAATTACCAAAATCTATGATCCGTACTAATATCATCACCAGAGAAATCGAATCGTTTTTTTTGCAATCTATTGACATACCTTATATTTCGTTCATCTTGATTTTTGGGATATTTTTGCAAATCATCTGCATATATGCTTACATACACCGAATTATCAAACAATTTATGAATACCATCTCCAAAATACTTCCAGAATGATTTTGTATAGTGATTTTTGAATTCATTACTAATTTCTGTCCGAACTATCCATACGCTTCTGTTATCTTGCGATTGACTCAATACTCCTCCGTGAAATAAAGCTATTTTAGAAATTTTAGCAAGCAACATTTCTTCTGTCATCGGAATGTTACCTAAGTTTAAAAATATAAGTATTTTCATTTTAAGTTGTGTTAAGATAGGAAACTAATACCTATAATATTGTTCTTTGTTGTAACAATATCAAGGTTTAATCGATATCAACAGACTTTCTTTTATAGGAATTGTCATTTATTGACTACAAAGATAAAGAATCTTATTCAGACGAAAGAATAAATCATTGGAAATCTTTATTCTGGCATCACATTTCTGTAATTTGAGGCGATTTGTGGTAATTAACGCTACAAATCGCCTCTCATTGTCATTATCTGGATAAACCTTGTGACTTCTTTTTTGGTGGTGCTCCTAATCCAAACTTCTGTGTTCCGTCCCAATTCGTGAGTTGGTCAGCACAACCATTGGAGCCACCGAGTGAAACGTATGTATCTGCGCTGCACGACATGTAATCAATGAACGAAAGGAAGTTCTGAATGATGGGTTCGGTATAAACAACCTCATCGGTAGCAAAGAGTTTTGTCCAGTGTGCGACACATTCTCTCCGATAGTTGCCACAACCATTCCATTCCATGCTCGCGAGAAATCTTTCAACGGCAAACTTTGCTCCTTGTGGAGAGCAAAGCGCAATGTTGGATTTTGTAGCAGTAGCCATAATACCATAATAGATTGCTCTGGCTTCTTTTTCATCGAAATCTATTCTGCTTGATTGCGAAAAGGCTTTAAGCTGTTCATTACCTTCACTAATGAATCGGTCAAGTACACCTTGGTATCTGTCTTGTCTTGCCTGTTCCTCACGCTTAGCCTGTGCTTCCATTTTCTTACGTTCTTCCACACATTTAACTGCTTCAACGATTTCAGGCTGCTTTGTCAAGTCGTTCCATTGAAGAATAAGGATTTTGTATTTCTTCCACAGGGTATTGTAATCCGTTTTGAGTTTTGCGACATTTTCGTTTTTAGAAGCTAATTGGGTGTTGAGTCTTTCAATAACGATATCTTTTTGAGCCGTTACTCGTCTGACAGCATTCTCGTCAAGTTGTGATATGCGTTGTTTTACTTGTGCGTTCTCTGTCTTCAACTTGCCGTTTTCTTCCTGCAATGCCTTGTTCTCAACAATCAGTTTGTTGAGTTGCTGCATATAGTAAGTGTAAGTCTTGTTGACAGATGCTCGCACACCTTTATTCTGTTTGTCTCGTTCTGCGTTGATGGCAGTGACAAGAGCCTTGATTACATCATTGATGTTGGCAGTCCGTTCCTCTCGCCAGTTTTTTTGACCGATGAACGCAGGAATGGGGATGGCAAGTTCTTGCTTAACGGCATCCATTGCCTCTTGAACAGGAGCATTGATGTTGAGAAGAGAAAATGTAAGCTCTTGCTTGTCAATAGTGGCAAGAACAGCATATTTCTCCACTTTGTCAAGAGCGACTTTCGCCTGACGTTCCGCTTCAAGAACCACCTTGTTCTTATGCCTTCGTCCTCGTTTCTCCTCCTCGGACAATTCATTGTAAGGGATGCCGCGTGCAAGACCATACTTGCAGCCAACCTCATTGTGATAGTCTGTATGAAGTTGCGAGAGATATTCCGACTTTGCTTTTCTCGTTTCTCCCCACACCTTGGCATAAGACACACGCTCAACATAATCCTTTGAGGCAGTATGCTTGGTGTAGTTGTCTCGCTCCTCTTTTGGTAATGCTCTCCATTCCTTAGTTGAAAGCACTATGTCGGGATTGTTCTTGTTGACATACTTGCTACCAATGCGTCCACGTTTCTTGACTTTCTCCACAGGAATAGTCTGTACATGGGCATGGATGCTCGTTTCGTCACAATGGACGGCAAAACTAATGATGTTCTCCTCGCCCCATTTGCGACAGGCAAAGTCGTAGGTGTCCTTTGCCCATTGATAGATGCCTTGTTGCAATACGATGTGGCTATGATCTGCATCAGGATTGGCGGTGTCAATCTTTTGGTTGCCAAAAGCGAGGTTGTACAGCACGTCGTGGTCGCCACTGAATATCATGCCGACAGTGCAGTTCGGACTGTTCTTTGATACTTGGTCTGGATGCCTGGCATCCATGTATGGCTTGAATCCCAATTCATCAAGGCGCATCTGAATGCGCTCATGGAGTGGAATGGGATTGGAACCAAGAGGGACAATCTTTCCATCCTTGACTATCTCGAAGTTGAGATTCTCGCGAGAGAAGTTGTAATGATTGTTCTTCTCCTTGTCGGCATTCTTCAGACGATAGACATTCTCGTCCCAACCTCTGCGTTCCGCCTCGTTACCCACTTGGGCGGAGAAAGATTTCTTGTCTTTGCCGACATGGATAGCGGCACGTGGTATGTTGCTTTGCATATTGTATTTCAGTCTTGTTGTACATTGTAAAAGGCGTAACTCGGTATAATGGCAGCAGGTCTCGGGCGGAGTCTGAGCATAATAGAAGGACTTTTTAAGTGAACAGCGTCAGCAAGTGAATCTAAAAGTCCCTATTATGTTCATGGACTTTTGCAAAAAGTCGGCTCCCTCACGAAAGACTGCCTCTATCCTTGACTGTCCGCCATCTGTGCGTTTTCCGTCCGGTAGGTTGGATTACGATAGACCACCTTTGTCATCATCTCGTTGAGTCGGTCGGCAATTCGGTCACCATATCGCTGACGGATTTCCTTGGGCTCAAGGTTTGTGGTGAAGACCGTGAACAGTTGGGCGTCATACCGCATAGCCAAGAGTTCCTTGATGGGATAAATGAAATTGCCGTAGTCCTGCACTTCAGCAGGTTCAGTACCAATATCGTCTATACCTAATATATCAGCTTCCGCCAATTTGCAAAACTTATTATAGTCCGTCTTGCGGATTTGCATAATCTGCATGGCATTGACAATGGTAAAACTATAGTAGTTATCAGAACTATGTCCAGCATTAGGCGATAGGTTCGGTTTTAGGATTTCCAATCGTCTGACAAGGTTCTGCAATGCCTTGAGCATAGTGGTCTTGCCGTTGCCGCATCCGCCACATAGAACGATTCCGAACTTTGCTGTTGATGCCGTCAAGCACTTTGCAACCTGCTTGATTTGGTCTTCAACGAAACCATTGTAGATGAACTTACGGTATCGGAGCTGTACTTCCATAATATATGCTGCCAGAAGATACTCGTATGCCTGTTCTTCCGACATAGGCAACCTAAAACGCCCCGTCATAGTCCGTCCCTTCCGCAGGAACTGGACAAGTCCTGCGATTTTCTTTTCGTTTGCTATTTCCATATACACCTCCGTTTTTACTGTCAAAAATCTCACACCTTCCCTTTATAAAAGAATCTTTGCTTTGGTGTTTGTCTTTATCTTTAATATGTGTCAAGTCCTGTGTCAAACCATGCGTCAAGTTATCCGTCAAGCCTACTGTCAAGTTATCTGTCCATTCAAGCAGTGTGTAATTGGACGGTAGATGGCGGGATTTGCCTTCTGTAAAAGCGATAAGTTTTCGCTCGGATAGATGCTTCCGTGCCGTGATGACAGTTTGCCTTGAAAGGCGCAAGTCTTCACATATTCTTGTTGTGGAGCACGCAAACGGCATTTTCCAATACCGCTTGTTGCTCTCGTTCACAAGGTAGGCAAACAAGGCTATCTCACTCGCTGGCATTGGCGACATCAAAGCAGAACGCCAAAGCTGGTTCATGTGTTCGATATACGTCATACGCTCTCTTTACTATCGTTGTCGTAAGCATTAGGCAAGTTCTTGTCCACTTTACTCTTCCGTTTGCAATAGTCAGCAACAGTTTCGTTCATAGAGCGAGCGTGTGTAATGGCTTTGACTGCCGAGGCAGGGTACATGTTCTTGTTGCCAAATTTGATGTGTTGCAAGTAGCCTGTGCGATGCCACTGCCATAGGGTAGCAGGACATACATTGAAAATTTTGCAAACCTCCTCTGTTGTAAGAAAGGTTTCCTCAGATTCTTCCTTGCGAACAGACGCAGCTTGTTCCTCCCATTCCTTGCGTGACTGCGCCAAAAGATCATTTGCAAAATGGTGAAGGTCTTCAGGAGTAACGGTTAGTGCAACCAGGCCTCCCATCTTTGTCAATGACATGATGTCAACCATATTTTTTCTTTTAATATTCGTTATACATACGCTGTTTTGCTCGTAAACCAGGATGCTCTTTCTCGCAGCGTGATAAAAAAGAAACACCGCCAATCCGCTGGTTTGTCGGATTGACGGTGCAAAGGTATATGGCTTTTGACGGCTCTCGATGAGATTTGAATAGGCATTAGGATGCGACTACTATTGACTACTCTTTGTTAATGGAATTAACGTGACAATATCAAAAATCCTTAGCCAAATGCTGTTTTACGTTTGACTAAGGATTGTAAATGGTAGCAGATTGTCAGAAACGAAATATGCTGCGACAATATGCAATAATCATAGAAAGGAAGTTCTTGCGTCCTAATTTGCGGTCGTAGAAATGCACCTTATTTTCATTGGTGACATTGTAGCCTATGGCATTTCGTAAAGACCTTCTGTGATACTTGATTTTCTCCTCAACCTGTTTCTTGACGGCATCGGACTCGTATTTCAAGTTTATATGATACTTGCTGAAATACTTGTCGAAACTACTTTTCTTCAGGTTGAACTCATCGACCAGCAGACTGCGAGGAATTGTTGAGAACAATATGCCGTCCTCTATTGCACAATGGATAATGACGGCTGCATCATCTGGATGTTCACCTCTGATAAGCTGGTGAAGTCCGTACTGGATAGCATAGTATTGGGCTGCGAATGGAGTATATTCAATAAGTTTGGTCGGACGTTCTTCATTCGACACCCCACGAATAATCTTCAAGAACCCTAATACCATCTTTTGGGTAATGCCATCAAAGTGCTTCCGTATCAGTTCCTTGGTCAATGCCTCCATCTCGTCATAATGGTCGTTTCCTCTAATGGCAATATATTTGAGTGTCTTGCGGATTGAAGGTTTCTTTGCCAATTCTTCCCAAGGTGTAGTTTGGTATGACATAACAGCAAGAATGGTCATGCCGAAGGCTTCAAGACTTGGCTTTTCGATATTCTCGTTCACTTTCGTTCCATCAAACTCTTCCTTTATGAGCGAAAGCATGAACCTAACGTTTTCTTCAGTTATGTTGCGAGGCTTGCCGAACTGCTGTTCAAGATCCTCGCCGAGTTCGTTTATGTTCATGCCTTTCGGTAATTTAACTGTCTAATTTGCTCGTTGAGCATTGACAACTTGCTTATCAGTTCATCAAAAGAAGGCACCTGTCCGAAAATCATGTGCTCACACATGAACTTATAGTCATCTTGCCATAGTCTTGCAATATCCTCGTTGGGCACAATACATAATGTGGCAGGATATAGCTCATCATAGTTGAAGCCCTTAAGTCCGATGAACTTTCTGCGATGTTCAAGTACCGCCTTATACAGGGCTTCGTTGTGGATTGCACGGTCAGCAATTTTGTTTTCAGAATCCATCATCATTGCCAAATCATATATATGGCGAGACATACGCTCCACTCTGACCTTGCTCTTTCTGAACTCTTCATGCAGCAGGAAAACCTTTTCAAGGAAAGTACGCTCGGGGATGACAGCGTTCACCTCAAATGGCTTTTCTGCAAATGGAGCTTTGCTGAAATGGGCGTCAATAGCAGCGTTGATTGCTTTTTTCTCAATAGGCTCCATCATCGATCTGCCGCTGATTTCTATCTTTACCGTATTCTTGATATATGGTGATACTTCATACAAACGATGATAGGTTATTGTTATCACTTCTGGGTCTGTTGTCGTGACTGGTGTGATTACAACATCCACACTAAAGGCATCTGCCCGTATGCCCAAATCCACTAAAGCTTTCCTTACATCATGCTGCATCTTCTCTCTTACGAAAGAACAGGCGGCGCGACGTAGTCTGTCGCTGATTTGAGTCTTCGACAATTCACCGCTAAAGCCAAGGAATTCTCGGCTGAGTGCAATATCCACGTCTTCGGAGAATCTGGCAATCAAGTTCCAACATTTGCTGAGACTTGTACCTCCTTTGAAAGCAATATGTTCTGCATATGGCAAAGTATGAAGGGCTTTCAACACCTGCGTTACCCACCAGTCCTTTTCGATACTTGACGGTGGTAATCCGGTCTGCAATGCCACGGTATTGATAGCTTCACGTTGTCTATCTTCTGGTATGTCTATGAATTTCATCGTACAATTAATATTTTGCGCACCCATGCAGGGGCAAGTTTTATATCATGGTTGAAATCGTTGTCGTTTACATTCTTTGCGTGCTCAACAAGCACGTTGCGTTCCTCGTCGGTTATTTTGTTCTCGCCTATGGCGCGCATGGCTGTTACAACAAGCATCATCAGCTCTGATTTATAGGCAAAGTTCTTGCCCGAAGAAGAATGCTTGAACAGGATGCCACGCCCGTTTCCGATCTTTATCCTACGTGGTGCGCCGTTGGTCAGGAACACGACATTCATGGGCATCTGTGTGGACAATCCGAGACGATTCAAGGCATATGCTCCCATAGGTACAATCTTCGCCTTGTCTCGTTTGGCTATAGCCTGGGCAATGTCTTCAACAGACGGATAGATAATGCCAAGTCCATATTCCTTGTCCTCTTTAGGGTAATAATAGATACCATGAGCCAGCCGCACCAACATTCCGTCGGTGTACATTCGATGGAATGTTGACTTCACGGCTGATGGTGTTCCGCAGTCTGCATAGTCTTGTTGGAAGACTATCGAACCACGCCCTTTCCCTCTAAGCCTCATTTCTATCTTATTTACAGTGCTTTGGCTTGATGTCTGTACCATATTTTTGAAACCTTTTTATTATATTTTTGGTTCTTGTTTGTCTGCAAAGGTATAGTATTTTCTTCTAAACGCCAACGTTTTTATTGAATATCCGTTTTTGAAACGCAATTTTGGCAAATCCGCAATAGGTCAGTCTATCAATTTCACCAGCTCGCGTTTCATCTCGTTGTCGATTTCTCTGTAAAGTGCAAAAGCTCGACTGCCATCTGTGTGTCCCGAAAGAGATGCAACAAGATTTGGATCTTTCACCTTCTTGTATAGGTTGCCGATGAACGTCTTTCTTGCAGTGTGGCTTGTCGCAATATCACAGATTGGTTTCTGTATAGGCTCACGAGTCTTGTTGTCAATAACAGTCACCATGCGGTCAATGCCGAGCAGTTTTAGAATTTTCTTAATCTGACGGTTGTATATGTTCTGATTTATCTTTGGCAACAACCTCATTTCAAGGTCTGCATATTTAGCGAGAATCGCTTTCGCCTTATCATTGAGCGGTACTCGGATGGTGCGTGGCTTGTGGTTCTTTGTCTTTTCAGCAATGTATTCCACAGCACCATCAACGATGTTGGCACGTGTCATCTTTTCAAGGTCTCCCACACGGCAACCGATGAGACAATGAAACATGAATATGTCACGATATACTTGTGTGGATGGTGTTTCGTTACTGAGGTCGGCATAGTAGACTTTGTCACGCTCTTCAAGTGTCAGATAGAATGGAGGGCTGTCCAGCACCTTAGGCATCTCAAAGGTGGCGAAAGGGTCGTTTGTCGTGATATTATGCTTCAAACACCAGTTCACAACCGTGCGTATTCTTCTGAATATAGTATTGATGGAATTTTCCGTTAGTTGGCGTGGTTTGAAACGCTCCTCTATGTCATCGAAGATTTGAGGGTAATGCTCATAATATCCAGCCTCGTTTACCAGATATTTATGAAACTCACGCAAGTCACCGGCTGTTATGGCATCAAGTCGCATGGTGTAACCTCGTCTACGCATAATTTCCCTTTGGAAACGCTCGAAGTGCTGCAACTTACGTACGTTATGCTCATGATGCCTTATAGATTCCTTTTCCATTGGGTGGTTCTCGGCATACTGTTGGCATTGGTACACAAGGCTGTATTCGTCACCTTTTCTGCCTTGGCGGATGTTGATGTTTGGATGATGAAACTCCTCAATAACACCTTTTAGCCAACGGCTGTCCGCTCCATGATAATATTGTGCGGATATAAGTGCCGTCAAGTCCTGCACGGCTTTGTCGAATGCCGTGCGCTTTGCCTCCGCTACAAGAGCCACACGTGTCTTGTAACCCTGCCGTTCCGCGCTCCAATGATTAGGATTGATGGATAACTCGCTGACAGCCTTGATGTCAGTCTTGCCGTCACGCACACGGAAATAAACGTGCGCCTGGTCGGTTATGTTGTTCTTTGCCGAGGTTTCTCGGATGAATGCTGTTACTTTCATGCTACTCTATATATAATGATGTATAACTGGTAGATTGTATAAATGTTAGTTGATGAGGTTGACAAGATTTACTTTCGTTTCCTCATCAATCTCTCTGTATCTGGCGAAAGCTCTGCTTCCGTTTACATGTCCTGTTATGGAACTCACAAGCTCGGGGTCTTTCACTTTCTTGTATAGGTTGCCGATAAAGTTGCGTCTTGCCATGTGGCTTGTAGCGACATCACATATTGGCTTCTGAACCTCCTTTCCGGTGACGGTGTCAAGGATAGTAACCATTCTGTTGATGCCACATTCCCGAAGCACGGCACGGATACCCTCGTTGTATTGATACACTTGCTTTGTCGGCAGAAGCTTTTCTTGTTTGCCATCGTAACGTTTTAATATTTCCATAGCCTTTGTGGTAAGCGGGACGCTCACGGTCTGCGACCGTTTGCGCATGATCTTGTGTGGAAGATACTGCAATATGTCACCGACTATATTGTCTTTGGTAAAAGAAAACAGGTCTCCGACTCTACAACCCACCATTGATTGGAAGATGAACAAGTCACGATACACTTCTAACTCTGGCTTGTTATGCAGGTTTGCATTGTAGACCTTGTCACGTTCTTCTATCGTCAGATAAAAAGGTGTACCTTGCACGGCTGCAGGGATAGTAAATGCATCGCATGAGCGGTTTGTTGTAAACCCCATCTTGATGCACCAATGCCCAACAATACGCAGATGATGCATGATACCTATAATCTGTGTGCTTGACATCTGCTTGGGAGGGTGCATGCCAAGGTTGAACTGTTCGTAAAACTCAGGGTAGTCATTGTAATGAATATATTCGTTTATGACATACTCTCTAAAATCAAGGTAGTCTTCGGGACAGATAGTCTCGCAATATAGAGTGAAGCCTTCCTCTCCTTCTATTTCCCTCTTGTAGGCTTCATAGCGTTGAAGCTTCTTGATTGTTGGTTTATAAACGAGTGCTGATTTTGGACTCATGGGATGTTCCGTGATATATTGCTCCATTCTCGAAACAACTGTAGTCAATGTCTCTGTTGACTTTGAAGTTGGATTGACACATTCATCAATCACATTTTTCATCCATGCAACATCAGCAGTCGCAGAGTTATACTGCTCGCTAAGAGCCGTTGTAATGGTCTGCACCAAAAACTTGACTTTCTTCTGCTCGTCAGATGGTAATTTCTTTGTCCTTCGATAGGAAAGTGCATCATTGTCCCAATAGTCAAGCATAACCTCAATGTCGGAACGGACTTTGAGGTCAACATCCTTATCCCGGAGTCGAAAACAAAGATTGGCTTTTGCAGGAGCGTCTTTGGTCTTGCATTCCTTTGTGATGATGGTAATCTTCATGTCCCTATGTTTTTTATTTCAGTCACAAAGGTAATACCTTTCCCGTAAATGTTCCCACATATCCCCAATAAACTATGATTCGTTTAAATCTATTTATGATTTGGTTTTTGCACTTTCTTTCCTTATTATCAGTTATTTGCAGGTATTATCGTCAAAATTCATCAAGTCGAATCATTGTTGTTTTAGTATATACAGTTTCCACGCTTTTTTAGTATGTATAAGTCAAAACTATTAACTGTCCGAACTGGAGCCATAGGACATAATTATGTAAGCCTATGGAAAAGTCGGAACTTCTCTCTCCTGACAAAATACGTAGTGGGCAGGAACTAATCAAAAGCAAAATTTTCGAGCGGGCTAAAAAGTTGGAACTTTCTAACGATGGTCTTGAACCTTTACCCGACGGTGTGGCTGACATAGAAGGCTATTGCAAGTCTTCTCCACGCATTATGTGGATTCTCAAGCAGCCTTATGATGACATGAAAGATGGCAAACCGTTTGGTGGCGGTTGGGAGGTTTATGGTGCTTTCAATAATGATGATGCTTTTAAGAATACAACTTGGCAACCCATTATCTATAGTCTGTTTGGCATACGTAATCATAAACTATATGGTGATAGTGATGTGCCATATATCCATGATGATAAGTCTATGGTTGATTTATTGAAAGATATAGCCTATATCAATATCGACAAGATGCCTGGTTATAGAACTACTTCCGATGCGGAATTGGCTGAAGCCTATGAGCAATGGAAGGACATTGTTGAAGAACAAATCCGACTGTACGACCCACAAGTAATCTGTTTTGCCAATACCATGTGGCTTTTCAAGAAAGACTGGGGCATTGACGAGCACACAAAGCATGAGTCCATCCCATTAGGCAACGACAAAAACATGTTTGTCTATCGTAAGGACAGCAGACTATGCCTTGACACATACCATCCTGCACAGCGGATTGTGGCAAGAGAAAGTTATGTGGATGCTATTATAAAAGCGGTAAATGACCTATAAACTATTTGGATTGAAATTCGTATGAAAAAGCTATTTATTGTTTTTACATTCTTCATATCGGCAGTATTGGCACTTGCACAGCAAGCCAAGAAGCCTACAATCATGATTCTTCCAAGTGACAATTGGTGTAATCAACGATACTTTATGACCAACTTTTCAGACCAAGGCAACATGGTAAAAGTTCCAAATTATCAGCAAGCTTTCCTTGAAGACACTGAACTCGGACAAGTCATCAGTAAGGTCGGTCAAGTATTGACGGAACAAGGCTATAGCCTAAAGGATGCCGAGCAGGAAATAAAGAGCATGAGTATAAAAACCGCAGAGGACAATGTTACTACAAGCAAGAAGAGTGGAGCTTCGTTGGTGGAATCCCCACTTGACCAACTGAAGCGTAGAGTGAAGTCTGACGTAATCATCCAACTGTGGTGGCAAGTGAATCGTACAGGAATTGGCAATTCTGCATCATTTACTCTTGAAGCCTTTGATGCCTATACCAATAAACGTATAGCAACATCTACTGGTACCACCAAACCTTCGTCGGATATTATCCCCATTCTGTTAGCAAAGGCTGTAAAGGAAAATATTAAACCTTTCGATAACCAAATGGACAAGTGGTTTGCAGACCAAAGTAAGCGCGGAAGGGAAATCAGCCTTACTATTAGATGCTGGGATAGTTGGGATAAGGATTTGGAAGAAGAATATAATGGTGAGGAATTGACAGACTGCATACAAAACTGGCTGCAGAAGAATTGTGTGAACGGCACTTTCAACCTGAGTGACGGAACAGAATCATTTGCCCAGTTTGAGCAAGTGCGTATTCCTTTGTTTGATGATAAAGGCAAGGCTATAGATGCCAGAGCATTTGCCACGAAATTGAGAAAATATCTGCAACAACCACCTTTCAGTATAACTTCAAAGGTTATGGTGAGAGGTTTGGGCGAAGCTATTGTTATACTTGGTGAGAAATAATATGAGACAGCTATTTCTTATATTCACATTGATGATGTCGATAACAACTTTTGCACAGACATCAGACGAGGGAAGAATCTCTATTCAGGCTATTATGCCTGATGATGTTATCCCAATGGAGGCAAGCAAGAACCTAACCACACGCATGCAACGGATGCTTGTCGGCAATGGCTATGGTGACAATGGTTATGTGGAGCGATTCGTGTTAACTGCCAAGGTGGATGTTACGAGTAAGGATATTGTACCATCCACACCTGCAAAAGTTTCTGAGAAAATGGAAGTAACGTTCTTTGTGGGCGATGTGATAGAAAACAAGCTATATGCGTCGTGCACAATATTGCTCCAAGGAATTGGAACCAATGAAAACAAGGCTATGATTAGTGCTTTTAGTAAACTAAACCCTAATCATAAAGACTTTGGCGAGATGCTGGAAAAGGCAAAGAACAAAATTATTGATTTTTACACTAATCATTGTGCAGAAGAGATAAGCAAGGCTCGCACAATGGCATCCATCGGTAATTATGACGAGGCAATATCACGAATGATGGCTGTGCCTAATGTTTGTGGGGATTGTTATGCCCAATGCCAGTCAACAGCCACATCTTTATACCAGCAGAAGATAGATGCTATAGGCTTACAGTTGTTAAACAAGGCACGTAATGTCTGGATGAAAAGTCAAGATGTAGAAGGGGCCGATGAGGTTGCTAAGTATCTCAATACAATATCGCCGTATAGTTCATGCTACAAAGATATGGAAGTGTTGCGCAACGAAGTGACCGCAAAACTGAAAGCTGACGAATTGCGTGAGTGGAACTTGCAGTTGAAGAAGTATGAGGACAGCCAAGCAAACAAACGAAGCATGATTAAGGCTTGCCGCGATGTAGGTATGGCTTGGGCAAACAATCAGCCTCAGAGTATAGTAAAAAACATCATCCGTGGATGGTGGTAACATATATACAAGATGATTTATTAAATAATAATCAATAAACATTACAAAAAAGTATGAAAGCAAAGATCTTTTTATTGGCTTTACTTATAGGCTTGTCTATTTGTAGCGTACAGTCTGTTGCCCGTGACTCAGTTGCCGTGCTCGCAACAGGGGAGCAACGCAATGTAAATGATGAAGTAACATTAGTGGCTTCGGGCAAAGCGTCAGATAGCGAAAAGGCCATAACTATAGCTTTACGTAGTGCTATAGAACAAGCTTATGGCACCTTTGTGTCAGCCAACACTACTATTCTGAATGATAACCTTGTAAAGGATGAGATTGTTACTATTTCGAATGGCAATATAAAGTCATATGAAGTGCTTAGTGACGTAAAGTGTGAAGACGGACAAGATATGGTTACAGTCAAAGCAACAGTATGTATCTCTAAACTTGTCAGCTATGCAAAATCTAAAGGAGCGTCTGCCGAGTTTGCCGGAGCAACTTTTGCTCAAAGTATGAAAATAAAAGAGTTGTATAAGCAAAATGAGGCTAAAGCTTTGGAAAATCTTTTAACTCAAGTAAAGTTTATGTTGCCATCTTGTTATGATTTGGGGCTTAGCGATATTGGTGAGCCAGAAGAATCTCGCAATTCTCCCAATTGCTATGAATTAGCGATGAATGTTGATTTTAAGCCCAATGCCAACACTAAGGTTTTATGCGATTTATTCCTCAATACATTGAAATCTCTTTCGTTGGAGGAATCTTCAAGAGATCAAGGATCCGAGTTGAGATTTATTTGGGTAAGTAAATTAAATAAAAAACATAACATTCGGAGCAGGCTTTTTAATATGATTATTAAAGATGATAATTTAAAAGATTATTTTAAAGGTAATTTTCCACTATTATCAGATATACATATTTTCATAAGAAATTCTGATGAGTTTGAAGAACGTTTCTGGACGCAATTAAATAATATAACAACAGCATTTCAGTATAGCTTTGTTATTACGGATAATCTTGGAGGAAAATCCTACGTAGAACAAAAAAAACATAAAGAAGTTCCCCATTGGAAGCATCAATTCGTTTCTTATGATCTTGTCCCCTATGGATGTATAGAATCTTGTCAAGAGTCTAATTACTTTGTCAGGTCTTCTGTTGATGCTCATGCAGATACTAACATTTATGTAAGGTTTGAAGAAGGATTCCGAATGCAAATAAAACTTAAAATTCCAAAAGATGATATTGCCAAATATTCTAAATTTGATGTATCATTTAGAAAATAATCATGAAGAAACTTTTATTAGTCGTATCATTAACCATTATATCCTTGGGCATTGATGCCCAGGGATATTCCGGCGACAAGGTGGCATTTACCAACTTCCTTGTCCGCATGTATAACAATGCACCCTTTGAGGGTGTGCGTGCTGTGAATGATTATGACAATGCCTATTTGATTTCTGTATTGGCATTGGATCCTGCAAAGTATAAGAACAATGAAAGCGTTATCAATCGTGTGTCTTCCGTGAAGGCAATGGCGCAGGCTTCACGTTTTCTGAATGGTTCCAACATTACGCAAGACATGATAATCCATACTACGGAAAAGAATGATGGCACTTCCGACACGGAAATCATAGAAAATATTCATGAGAATTCGGTTGGTTATGTCAAGGCAATGGAACAACTGACTAACTTCAAAAGAAGCGATGGCAAGCAGGTCTTCATATTTGCAACTTTACTGAAAAACGACAAACCTAAACTATAAGAAATGAAGAACAATAATTCGATTCTGATAACAATTGTCTTGGGAATATGTATCCTGATTGGTGCTTGGTATTTTCAGGTATTTACAGACTATGAAGTGCCAAGTCGTATATTGGCTGCAATTCTCGGTGTTGTTATTACTGCAATAATAACCCAATTGTTGTTGAACAGTCAGACAAACAAGGAGGTGACTCTACGCCAAGAACAACAGAAATGGCAAGCGGAGCAAGATAAACTAAAACAGGACAGACAAAAAGAAATTGCAAATGAAACGCGTGAATGGCAAGAACAGCAAGCTCTTAAAACAAAGGAGTGGCAAGAAGAGCAAGATAAGAAAACTGAGCAATGGCGTCCATTCTCCATATTCTGTATATAATATTAATGTGGTATGTTTCTGCAAA
>ENA-OOWE01000164-OOWE01000164.1-human-gut-metagenome-genome-assembly--contig:-NODE-164-length-27457-cov-4.466353_pt1 | contig 27457 bp, 18 predicted proteins | sample MGYA00241402_ERZ501311 | MGnify/ENA primary metagenome ERZ501311 (study PRJEB25962, sample SAMEA2042363) | human gut metagenome | biome: human gut; feature: human-associated habitat; material: faeces... | reverse complement strand
TGTTTAAACCCGAAAAAACAAGTGGAGGCTCAAGAATTATTGTGTGCTGTGATTGAAGCGATCATAGCGGTAAAAGAAAACTTTAAAGCAGATTATATAATAGATATTTTACAGGGAAGGGAAACTTCCGAAGTACAGGCACATTTACACGAAGATTTGGAAGTGTTCGGTTCCGGTATGGGAGAGGAAGATAAGACTTGGAATGCCGTGATCCGTCAAGCGTTGATAGCCGGATATCTGAGCAAGGATGTGGAGAATTATGGCCTGTTGAAAGTAACAGAGGATGGACACGCATTCTTGAAGAAACCAAAGTCGTTCAAGATAACCGAAGACAACGACTTCGAAGAAGTAGAGGAAGAAACTCCGGCCCGTGGTGGAGGATCTTGTGCGGTAGACCCTGCGCTTTATTCTATGCTTAAGGATTTGAGAAAGAAGCTGTCAAAGAAACTGGAGGTACCGCCTTATGTGATTTTTCAGGATCCTTCTTTAGAAGCGATGGCTACGATTTATCCGGTGACGCTTGAAGAATTACAGAATATTCCGGGAGTCGGTGCAGGAAAGGCCAAACGTTATGGTGAAGAGTTCTGTAAGCTGATTAAGCGTCATTGCGAGGAAAACGAGATTGAACGTCCCGAAGATTTGCGTGTACGTACGGTAGCCAATAAATCTAAGTTAAAAGTTTCTATTATCCAAGCTATCGACCGTAAAGTAGCTTTGGACGATATCGCATTGTCAAAAGGAATAGAATTCGGAGAATTATTGGATGAGGTAGAAGCAATCGTTTATTCGGGTACAAAACTGAATATAGATTATTTCCTTGATGAAATTATGGATGAGGATCATATGCTTGATATCTATGATTATTTCAAAGAATCAACTACCGATAAGATAGATGATGCGCTCGATGAGTTGGGTGATGATTTTGCGGAAGAAGAGGTTCGCTTGGTTCGTATTAAATTTATATCAGAAATGGCTAATTAAAAAGAGGTAGAGTTCATTTTGGGATAAATAATAGTGGGATGTGTTTATAAAGACACGTCCCTTTTTTATATGTATGCGTAGGACCTGACCCTCTCCAGTCAGGCTTTTGTTTGGATCAATAGGATAAAACTGAGCGGGACTGTTGTAAAGTTGATTGCTCGTTGACAATTTAATCTGATCCTATTAGAAGAATCCTCTTGCCGATTGGCAAGGGGATTTTTTTATTTCTATCCTTGTCTGTATTGAATAAAAACTGTATATTTGCACGCAATAAATTTTAAACGCATAGCCCTATGTCATTTATTGCTGATAAGATTGTAATGGATGGATTAACTTATGACGACGTTTTGTTAATCCCCGCTTACTCTGAAGTGCTTCCTAAAACTGTCGAACTCTCGACAAAGTTTTCTAAAAACATTGAGTTGAAAATTCCGTTTGTAACGGCCGCTATGGATACGGTTACCGAAGCGAAAATGGCAATTGCCATTGCACGTGAAGGTGGTATCGGTGTTATCCATAAGAATATGTCTATCGAAGAACAGGCACGTCAGGTAGCCATCGTGAAGCGTGCTGAAAACGGTATGATTTATGATCCTGTAACCATTAAGAGAGGTTCTACTGTAGGCGATGCATTGGCATTGATGGCGGAATACAGAATTGGTGGTATACCGGTAGTGGATGATGAGAGATATTTGGTGGGAATTGTAACAAACCGTGACCTTCGTTTCGTAAGAGATATGAATAAGCATATCGACGAAGTGATGACAAAAGAAAATATTATCACTACTAATCCGACCACTGATATGGAGGCTGTTTCTCAAATCTTGCAAGAACACAGAATTGAGAAGTTGCCGGTTGTAGATAAGGAAGGTAAGCTGGTAGGCCTCATTACTTATAAAGATATAACGAAGGCTAAGGATAAACCGATGGCTTGCAAAGACTCGAAAGGTCGTTTGCGTGTAGCCGCCGGTGTAGGTGTAACGGTTGATACTCTCGATCGTATGCAGGCTTTGGTGGATGCCGGTGCTGATGCGATTGTTATCGACACGGCTCACGGACATTCTATCTATGTAATAGAAAAATTGAAGGAAGCTAAGAAACGTTTCCCGAACATTGATATTGTGGTAGGTAACATTGCTACCGGAGAAGCTGCTAAAGCATTGGTGGAAGCCGGCGCTGATGGAGTGAAAGTTGGTATCGGACCAGGTTCTATCTGTACCACTCGTGTTGTGGCAGGTGTGGGAGTTCCTCAGTTGTCTGCTGTATATGATGTGGCTAAGGCGTTGAAGGGGACAGGTGTTCCTTTGATTGCTGACGGTGGTTTGCGCTACTCGGGTGATGTTGTGAAAGCTTTGGCTGCCGGAGGATATAGCGTAATGATCGGTTCGCTGGTTGCCGGAACGGAAGAGTCTCCCGGTGATACAATTATCTTCAACGGACGTAAGTTCAAATCTTATCGTGGTATGGGTTCACTGGAAGCAATGGAGAATGGTTCAAAAGACCGTTATTTCCAGAGTGGTACCAATGACGTTAAGAAATTGGTGCCGGAAGGTATCGCTGCCCGTGTACCTTATAAGGGAACTTTATACGAAGTGATCTTCCAGTTGGTAGGCGGTTTGCGTGCCGGTATGGGGTATTGCGGTGCAGGCAGCATAGAGCAGTTGCACGATGCCAAGTTCACGCGCATCACTAATGCAGGTGTGCTTGAAAGCCACCCGCACGATGTGGCAATTACAAGCGAGGCTCCGAATTACAGTCGTCCCGAATAAAATATAGGCAATTTATATAGAAATACCCGGGGAGTAACAAATACTTTTCCGGGTATTTTTCGTTTAAAGAAAAGGCATCATCTGTTTGGTGTTGAGGCAATATAAAAGATGTTTCCCCGTTATTACATTGTTCTTTTCTAAGATAATAGTTATGATAAGAAGTGGATTGACAATAATTCTCCTTTGCCTGGGATTGGCAATTTTTGCTCAGCAAGATCCGGTGCTGATGCGTATTAACGGGAAAGAAATTCTCCGTTCGGAGTTCGAATATATCTATAATAAGAATAATGCCCTTGCTGGTATCGAACAGAAAACATTGAGTGAATATGTTGATTTGTTTGTGAATTTTAAGCTGAAAGTCGCTGCAGCCGAAGCTGCCGGATTGGATACTACCCGGGCTTTTCGTGAAGAATTGGAGGGCTACCGTCGCCAGTTGGCAAAAGCTTATTTGACGGATGAGTCTGTATCAGAGCTTGCAGCCCGTCAGGTATATGATAAAATGAAAGCTAACAATCGTGCCGGACAGATATGGGTAAGTCATATCTTTAAGTCTCTTCCCCAAACAGTTACCAGTCATGTGCTGCGTTCTGCAGAAGCTCGGATGGATTCTCTTTATGCCGCATTGCAGAATGGGCAGGCGGACTTTGATGAGTGTGTACGTAATTTCTCTGATGAAAAAAAATCTTTTTGGGTAAGTTGGTTACAGATGCCTGTTGAGTTTGAAGATGTTGTATTTGCATTAAAGCAAGGAGAGATATCCCGACCTTTTTTTACACCGCAAGGCATTCATATTGTCAAGGCGATTGAACGGAAAGAAATCCTGCCCTTTGAAAAAGTGAAGGATGAAATCATGCGTCGCCAGAGCCGTCGTTACGGAATGGACAGAGGAACGGAGGCCTTGGTGGAAAAACTGAAAAAGGAATATCAATATACGGCAGATAAGACTGGAGTGGATGAATTACTGTCAAAAGGGCAGACAGATAAGAGACTGTTTACACTTGACGGCAGGGAATATACAGGAAAGATGTTTGCCGCTTTTGCAGCTTCCCACCCTCAGGGTGTGCAACGCCAGCTGAAAGGATTTATCATGAAGTCCGTACTGGATTATGAGTATAGTCGCCTGGAAGATAAATATCCGGAATTCCGTATGCTCATGCAAGAGTATCGGAATGGAATGTTGCTGTTTGAAATCAGTAACCGGGAGATTTGGGAACGTGTACCCTCAGATGAAGTCGGACTGGCGGCCTATTTTGAAAAGCATCATTCGGATTATCATTGGAAAGTCCCCCGTTATAAAGGAATTGTATTACATACTACAACGAAAAAGCTTGGAAAGCAAGCTCGCAAATTCCTGAAATCTTTGCCGGAAGAGGAGTGGCAGAATGCCATCCGGCTGACGTTTAATGCAAAGACGCGGCAAGTGCAGGCGGAACAAGGTTTATTTGCTCCCGGAGATAATGCCTATGTAGATGAAGAAATCTTCAAAAAGGGGAAAACTGAACCTATGACGTCATTTCCTTTTACCACTTTTCTGGGTGAAAAGGTGAAGGGGCCGGAGACTTATCAAGAGGTGCGTGGACTGCTTGTAGGCGATTATCAGAACTATTTGGAGGAGCGTTGGATTGCACAATTACGGAGCACCGCTAAGGTTGAAATAAACCAAGAGGTTTTAAAAACCGTTAATAAGCACTGATGCAACCGATTAAACCGTTATCTTCGTACCTTGAAATAAAGTAAATATCAATCGGTAATGCGAATATTTTTCCTGGGACTCCTCTCCATCCTTTTGTGTGTGGCCTGTAGCGAGCAACACGACCATAAAGGGAAGACACCACTGGTGGAATTGGACGGCAATTTCCTTTACCGGGAAGACCTGCAATCTGCGCTTCCGGCGAGATTGTCGAAAGATGATAGTTTACTGTTCGCAGAACATTACATCCGCAATTGGGTGGAAGATGTCTTATTATATGAGAAAGCGCAGAGTAATATTCCCGATAACGGGGAGATTGAGAAACTTGTGGAGAATTATCGCAAGGCGCTGATTATGCACACCTATCAGCAGGCATTGATTCACCAAAGACTCTCGAATGAAATTTCAGAGGGAGAGTTGGCGGACTATTATGAAAAGAATAAAGAGCTTTTCAGGTTGGAACGGCCGCTGATGCAGGGGTTGTTCATCAAAGTCCCCCTCACCGCACCACAACTAAACAATGTACGTCGTTGGTATAAAGCAGCTACGCAAGATGCAGTAGAACATCTGGAAAAGTATAGCTTGCAGAATGCCGTGAAGTACGAGTACTTTTATGATAAATGGGTACCGATGGCAGATGTGCTTGATCTGATACCGTTGAAAGTACCCGAAGTAGAAGATTATGTGAATAAGAACCGTCATATCGAATTGAAAGATACGGCGTTTTATTATTTCCTGAATGTGAGCGATTTTCGTTCGGTGGGCGAGCAGGAACCTTATGAGTTTGCACGCCCTAAAGTGAAAGATATGATGCTGAACCTGAAACAAGTGGAGTTTATGAAAAAGGTGAAGGATGACTTGTATCAGCAGGCAGTGAAGAAGAATGAGATTAAATATAATTAGTTTAGATACACAGAATGAAAAATTTTATGAACTTTAAGTTTGTAGTTTTATGTGCCTTGGCGCTGATGACCGGTTCTGCCGTTTATGGACAAGACAACGTGATTGACGAAGTAGTTTGGGTAGTGGGCGACGAGGCTATATTGAAGTCTGAAGTAGAAGAAGCTCGGATGAGTGCTCTGTACGAAGGACGTAAATTTGATGGTGATCCCTACTGTGTGATTCCTGAAGAAATAGCTGTACAGAAGCTGTTTTTGCACCAGGCTGCTCTCGATAGTATTGAAGTTGCTGAAAGTGAGGTGATCCAGCGTGTGGACCAGATGACGAATATGTATATCGCCAATATCGGTTCGCGTGAAAAGATGGAGGAATACTTCAATAAGACATCCAGTCAGATTCGTGAAGCCTTGCGCGAGAATGCCCGTGAAGGATTGAAAGTGCAGAGAATGCAGCAGAAACTGGTAGGAGAGATTAAAATCACTCCGGCAGAGGTGCGCCGCCACTTCAAGGATTTGCCGCAGGACAGTATTCCTTATATCCCTACCCAGGTAGAGGTGCAGATCATCACACAACAACCGAAAATTCCTTTGGAGGAAATTGAAGATGTAAAAAGTCGTCTGCGCGAATATACGGATCGTGTGAATAAGGGAGAAAGTTTCTCTATGTTGGCACGTTTGTACTCCGACGACCGTGGTACGGCTATCAATGGTGGTGAAATGCCATTTACAGGACGCGGTTATCTGGATCCTGCATTTGCCAATGTGGCTTTCAACCTGCAAGACCCCAATAAGGTTTCCAAGATTGTAGAGTCTGAATATGGCTTCCATATTATCCAGTTGATGGAAAAACGTGGTGACCGTATCAAAGTACGCCATATCTTGTTGAAGCCCCACGTACCGGAAGAAGCGCTGATGGCAGGTACTGCCCGTCTGGATTCTATTGCCGATGACATCCGTAACGGTAAGTTTACTTTTGAAGAAGCTGCTTCCGTACTTTCACAGGATAAGGATACACGTAACAATCACGGTCTGTTACCTAACCCTCAAACCAATACGTCAAAGTTTGAGATGCAGGAACTTCCGCCCGAGATTGCTAAAGTGGTGGATAAGATGAAAGTAGGAGAAATCTCCGAGGCATTCACTATGATTCCGCAGAAGACTGGTAAAGAAGAATGTGTAATCGTAAAACTGAAAAGCCGCATCAACGGACACAAAGCAACTATTTCGGAAGACTATCAGAACCTGAAGGAAATTGTATTGGAGAAACGTCGTGACGAGATGCTGGATAAATGGATTCGCGAAAAACAAAAGCATACGTACGTGCGTATCAACGAAAATTGGAAGAACTGTACATTTAAGTATCCGGGTTGGATTAAAGACTGATCCCGGGTGATACACTAACTTTTTGTATGCAGAAGAAAAATACAAGAAATAATTTTCTGAACAGGCATAGATTCCTTCTCACAGGCCTTCTATGCCTGTTTGGCATCTGTTTGCTGAGTGCCCAGGATAAGCCGAAACAGCCGGAAAAGAAGAAAACCCGGGTTGATTTGCTTTACGCTGAGGAGGCGCAGGCGGATAAAATTCTGCTTCCGGATGTTCAGATTCTGATCCGGTCGGTAAAGCTGCGTCATGACAGTATGTATATGTACTGTGACAGTGCGTTGATTTACGAGAAGACAAATTCGGTGGAAGCTTTCGGTAATGTCCGTATGGAACAGGGGGATACGCTCTTTATTTATGGAGATTATCTGTATTATGACGGTATGTCGCAGTTGGCAATGCTTCGTGAGAATGTCCGCATGATTAACCGGAATACGGTATTGACAACGGATAGTTTAAACTACGACCGTTTGTATAATCTGGGTTATTACTTCGATGGCGGTACACTGACCGATGAAGAGAATGTGCTGACTTCCGAGTGGGGAGAATATAGTCCGGCCACGAAAATATCCGTATTCAACCATGATGTGAAGTTGGTTAATCCGAAATTTGTATTGACTTCGGATACCTTGAAATATAGCACCGATACGAAGATTGCTACGATTCTGGGCCCTTCGGATATTGTGAGTGATAAGAACCACATCTATTCCGAACGAGGTATTTATAACACCACTACAGAGCAGGCTGAACTGCTGGATCGTTCCGTGCTGACCAACGAAGGCAAGAAACTGACGGGTGACAGTATTTTCTATGATCGTGTTTTGGGATATGGTGAAGCATTTGACAATGTGCAGATGAATGATACCATTAACAGGAATATGCTCACAGGTAACTATTGTTTCTACAATGAGATCACGGGAAGTGCACTTGCTACTCAACGTGCAGTTGCTATTGATTATTCACAAGGTGACAGTTTGTTTATGCACGGTGATACACTGCGGTTGATTACCTATCATATAAATACGGACTCCATGTTTCGTGAGATGAGGGTGTATCATAAAGTACGTGCTTATCGTACGGATGTTCAGGCAGTATGCGATTCTTTGGTGTATAATTCTAAAGACTCTTGCATGACTATGTATACTGATCCTATCTTATGGCATGGCTCACAACAATTGTTGGGTGAGGAGATTAAAGTCTATATGAATGACAGTACCATAGACTGGGCGCACATAATCAATCAGGCTTTGGCTGTGGAGCAGAAAGATTCTGTTCATTACAACCAGGTGACGGGCAAGGAGATGAAAGGCTTTTTTGTTGGCGGAGATATGCGTCAGGTGGATGTGAACGGTAATGTGCTGGTTGTCTTCTATCCGATAGACGATAAAGACAGTACCATGATAGGATTGAACTATTCTGAGGGCAGTTTCCTGCGTATGTTACTGAAAGAAAGGCGTATGGAGCAAGGAGCCTTTATAGGGAAAGCGAATGGTACGCTCTATCCGATGGATCAGATTCCGGCTGACAAATATAAGTTGCCGCCTTTTGTCTGGTTTGACTATATCCGTCCGAGAAATAAGGAAGATATATTTGAGTGGAGAGGTAAAAGAGCTGGCGAACAATTGCAGAAATCAGATCGTAAGCCTATAGTTTCACCAAGGAATATGAATATAAAAAGAAATAAATAAGCGCTATGGGAATGTTCACAATGAGAAAGCCTCGTGGCTTTAATCATCCATATATATATGTGGATGAGCGGAAAGAGAAGTTGGCGAAGATGGAAGAAAGCGCCAAACGTGAATTGGGAATGTTGCCTGAGAAGGAGTTTTCGCCGGAAGATATCCGGGGAAAGTTCGTTGAAGGCACTACTCACTTGAAACGACGCAAGGAAAGCGAGCGTAAACCGGTACACCTGGGGGTGATACTGGTGATTATTGCTTTGCTGATATACTTGTGGTATGCCATAAGCACCGGAATCATTTAATTTAATTACGAGTTACAAATTACGAATTACAATGTAGCATCATGGGACCTGTTGTTATTCGTTATTTGTAATTCATAATTCATAATTTGTAATTATCATGAGCGACATAATTCATTTGCTGCCCGATTCGGTTGCCAATCAGATTGCTGCCGGAGAGGTGATTCAGCGTCCGGCGTCCGTCATTAAGGAATTGGTAGAGAATGCGATTGATGCCGAAGCACAAGAAATACACGTATTGGTGACGGATGCAGGGAAAACCTGTATACAGGTGATTGACGATGGTAAAGGCATGTCCGAAACGGATGCGCGCCTTGCTTTCGAACGCCATGCCACCTCTAAGATAAGGCAGGCTGCCGATTTATTTGCCTTGCGCACGATGGGATTCCGTGGAGAGGCGTTGGCTTCTGTTGCTGCGGTGGCAGAAGTAGAACTCAAAACCCGTATGGCGAATGAGGAACTGGGTACACGGATTGTGATAGCCGGCTCTAAAGTAGAAAGTCAGGAAGCCGTTTCGTGTCCTAAAGGAAGTAACTTTTCCATTAAGAACTTATTCTTTAATATACCTGCCCGCCGCAAGTTCCTGAAAGCGAACTCGACGGAATTGAGCAATATCCTTACTGAATTTGAACGCATAGCTCTGGTACATCCCGAAGTGGCTTTCTACTTATATAGTAATGATACCGAATTATTCAACCTGCCTGCGATGCCACTTCGCCAACGTATTCTTGCCGTATTTGGCAAGAAATTGAACCAGCATCTGCTGTCGGTAGATGTGGATACTACTATGGTGAAGGTATCTGGCTTTGTTGCCAAACCGGAGACGGCGCGTAAGAAAGGAGCTCATCAGTATTTCTTTGTGAACGGGCGTTATATGCGTCATCCATATTTCCATAAAGCGGTGATGGATGCTTATGAACAATTGATTCCGGCAGGCGAACAGATTTCCTATTTCATTTACTTTGATGTGGACCCGGCTAACATTGATGTGAATATACATCCTACCAAAACCGAGATTAAGTTTGAAAACGAGCAGGCAATTTGGCAGATCGTTTCCGCAGCGGTAAAAGAGTCATTGGGTAAATTCAATGCTGTGCCGTCCATTGATTTCGATACGGAAGGTATGCCGGATATTCCCGCATTCGATCAGACTCGTCCGATAGAGCCTCCGAAGGTGCATTATAATTCAGACTTCAATCCGTTCAAGACTTCTTCAGCTTCCTCTTATAGTGGTGGGGGCAGCTATTCCCGGCCGAAAGTGGATTGGGAAGGACTGTATGATGGTCTGGAGAAAGCCAGCAAGATGAATACGCCTATGGAAGAAGAACCTTTTGTAGACGAAACGGACTGGACTTCTGCACCTGCATCGGTAGATATGTCCGAAGAGCGTACTCCGTATGTTCAGGAGACGGAAACTGTATCCTCTCCATCTGCATCGTTGTATATCAACGAACCGGCAGTGGAGAAAGGTGCGCAGCATTTTCAATTCAAAGGGCGTTTTATTCTGACTTCGGTAAAATCCGGTTTGATGCTGATAGACCAGCACCGGGCGCATATCCGGGTGTTGTTTGAACGTTATATGAATCAAATACGTCAGAAACAAGGAGTTTCTCAAGGAGTTTTGTTTCCTGAAATCGTGCAATTGCCCGCTTCGGAAGCTGCGGTGTTGGAAAGCATCATGGAAGACTTCTCGGCAGTTGGGTTTGAACTGACACCTCTGGGAGGAGGAAGTTATGCGATCAATGGCATTCCGTCCGGCATTGAAGGGTTGAATCCGGTGGAGCTGGTGCGTAATATGGTGCATACGGCAATGGAAAAGGGAAATGACGTGAAGGAAGAAGTGCAAACGATGTTGGCTCTGACACTGGCGAAGGCTGCTGCCATTGTTTACGGCCAGGTGTTGAGCAATGAAGAAATGGCTAATCTGGTAGATAATCTGTTTGCTTGTCCTACTCCGAATTATACACCGGATGGACGTACCGTATTGTCAACGATTAAAGAAGAAGATATTGAAAAACTATTTGCTCGTTAAAGTAGTATAATCTATTTGTTAAAACAATTTCGCACATACGTGTGAATGATATTCGCCCCTACAGGACTGATTAAGGTGCTTGTAGGGGCGAATCATTATTTATTTATCTGTATAGAAGCCTTCCTGCCCGGCTTGTGGCGCGGTCGGAACAAAAAAAACTATCTTCGTAAAACCTTTTAGTTCGGATGGTGTTATTTAAACAGTTACAATAATGAATTTAAATTAACCACTTAACTATTTAAGGTATATGAAAAAGATTCTAATGTTACTGGCTTTGGCCGGTTTGTCTTCTGCTGCTATGGCGCAACAGAAGACTGAAGTAGTCGAATACGAAATTATCCAGGTACAGGATAAATATCAGGTAATCACCAATCCTTTCTGGAGCAATTGGTTCTTCTCTATCGGCGGCGGTGCTGAAGCTACTTTTGGTGATAATGATAGTGCAGGAAGTTTTGGTAAGCGTATCAGTCCTACATTGAATATCTCTGTCGGTAAATGGTTTACTCCCGGTTTGGGATTGCGTCTGCAATATAGCGGTTTGCAGGCTAGAGGCTTTACTTATGATAAAGGTGCCGACTACGTGAAGGGTGCCGAGCTGAAAGACGGTTACTATAAACAACGTTTTGACTATATGAACTTGCACGGTGACGTGATGTTCAATCTGAATGCTCTTTTCGGAGGTTATAATCAGCATCGTGTTTATGAGATTATTCCTTATGTAGGTGCCGGTTTCACTCACAATTACTCCAAACCTCATCGCGAAGCTTTGTCCGTGAATGCAGGTATTATCAATAAATTCCGTATTTCGAATGCGGTAGATATTAACTTGGAATTGAGCGCAATGGCTGCTGAAGATAAATTTGATGGTGAAGTAGGTGGTGATCACGGATATGATGGCGTATTGAGCGCTACGGTTGGTCTGACTTATCGTTTCCCCGCCCGTGGTTTCCGTCGCCCGATGCCGCAGTTGATCTCTCAGATCGAACTGGCCGCCATGCAGGATAAGTTGGCTATGATGGGTGCACAGAATGCAGAATTGAAGAATGCACTGGTACAGGCTGAAAACCAGCCGGTGGCTGAAGTAACAGAAACACAGGTGATTGTTCCGGATCCGGATATCGCACCGCGTACCGTATTCTTCCAGATTGGTTCTGCTGAATTGTCTCCGCGTGAAATCATGAACCTGTCTTATCTGGCAGAACAAATGAAACAGTTCCCGAATGCAACGTACACCGTAAATGGTTATGCTGACTCTGCAACCGGTACTCCGGCATTCAACAAGGAGTTGAGCTTGAAACGTGCACAAGCTGTTAAGAATGCATTGGTTAAGAATTACGGTATTGCTGCCGATCGCTTGAATGTGGAAGCCGGTGGTGGTGTAGACAAATTTGGTCAACCGATCCTGAACCGTGTGGTATTAGTGAAATCTGCTAACTAAATATAGTCTTTCCATTAAAAAGGGAACGCCCTGTTCTCTCGTAGATTCTACGGGAGGTCAGGGCGTTACTCGTAACAGAGGATATTGTTTTTTATTCTCCGCTGAATTTCTTCACTTGTTCTGCTATCAGTTCCGCATCGTCGAAATAGTTGATCTTCATTGCTTTGCGTACATCATCCAATGTAGCGGCGGCAACTTCGCGTGCTGCGTCGCAACCTTTCTTCAGCATGTCATAGATGGCAGGAATGTCTTTTTCAAATTCTTTGCGACGATTGCGAATCGGTTCCAGCGTCTCCTGCATGATGGAGTTAAGGAATCCTTTCACCTTCATATCACCCAGACCGCCACGCTGATAATGTGCTTTCAGTTCATCGAGGTTCGGATATTCGGGCAGGTAAAGGCCGAAGTGTTCGGGGCGGCAGAAAGCATCCAGATAAGTAAATACAGGGTTGCCTTCTACTTTACCCGGGTCTTGAACACGCAAGTGGTCGGGATCGGTATACATACCTTTCACTTTCTTCTGTACTTCGTCGGCAGAGTCGGAGAGGTAGATACAGTTGCCCAGGCTCTTGCTCATCTTGGCTTTTCCGTCTGTTCCGGGCAGGCGCAGACAGGCGGCGTTTTCGGGCAGGAGGATTTCCGGCTCAACCAGTGTTTCGCCATAGATATAGTTGAAGCGACGAACGATTTCGCGTGCCTGTTCCAACATTGGTTCCTGATCTTCGCCCACAGGGACAGTTGTTGCCTTGAAAGCGGCAATGTCCGCAGTTTGGCTGATGGGGTAGGTGAAGAAACCTACTGGGATGCTGGCGTCGAAGTTGCGCAACTGAATTTCTGCCTTTACTGTAGGATTACGTTGCAGGCGGCTTACGGTCACCATATTCATAAAGTAAAAACTCAATTCGCACAGTTCGGCAATCTGAGATTGAATGAAGATAGTGCTTTTTGCCGGGTCCAGTCCGCATGCCAGATAATCAAGCGCCACTTCGATAACATTCTGACGTACCTTTTCCGGGTTGTCCACATTGTCAGTCAATGCTTGTGCATCGGCAATGAAAACGAATATCTTGTCATACAAACCGGAGTTCTGCAACTCCACTCTTCTTCTCAATGAGCCCACATAATGTCCTATGTGCAGGCGTCCTGTAGGGCGGTCGCCCGTGAGGATGATTTTCTCTTTAGACATATTTATATTATTCTATTTATTATGTTTTTCTTTGAAAATGAATACAAAGGTAACGCTTTTCTCTGACTTTAGCTTCATAATTCTTTAGAGAAGCGAAAGAGAAACCATACTCTTGTTGCTTTTCCTGAAAAAAGAGTTTACCTTTGTGGAAATATACTTAATATAAAACGCGATGAAAACAGATTTTGATTATCAAGCGGTCCCTCAAGGGTTTATTCATTGTTTCAAGGACGATTGTTCCAGGTCAGATACTTGCTTGCGTCGTTTGGCTGCGCGGCATTGCACGGCTGATAAACCTTTGATTACAATTCTCAGTCCGGCAGCTGTTCCTGCCGATTCTTCTCAGTGTTCCTATTTCCTGCCTATCCAGAAGATACGTGTGGCATGGGGGGTAAGAAACTTATTTGACGATGTTCCTCTTAGCTTGGCAGCCGATATGCGGCACCAGATTGTTTCCTACTTCGGCAAGACGCATTATTATCGGATCTACCGTAAAGAGCGTTTCATTACGCCTGAAGGTCAACGATATATCAGGCATATATTTACTCAGAACGGCATTACCGACGCACTTCAGTTTGAGTCTTATTCGGAAGTCTATAAGTGGTGATTAGTTTCTCGGTGTGGAACTGGCGGTTTCATGCCTTGAAACCTGTAGTTTCACACCGAGAAACTGATAGTTTCAAGGCATGAAACTACAAGTTTCAGCTGATGAAACTAATGGCGGTACTATATCATGCTTTTAAATAGCTTAATAGGAGGCAATTGCTATTTTAAATAAATATAGAGAATAAAGACAGGCTCTAAATTTGTTTATTATCGAAATAAGTCGTTACTTTGCACAAATTTTAAAACAACGATGCAACAACACGGAAAAAGAGATACATATAATCTGTATTCGAATGAATTTCATTCGTTAGTCGATGATTTCTCTTTCTCTGAGAAGATATTGTTAGTTCTTTGGTAATGCGTTAATCCTTTGTTGGGTAACGCATTTTTTTTGTGCCCGAATGTATAGGAAGAAACTTAATAGACAACAAGAGAATATATGGAAAAGAATTTGAAGAAAGTGTTGGTCTTGGGCTCAGGTGCACTCAAGATCGGTCAGGCCGGGGAGTTCGACTATTCCGGTTCGCAGGCATTGAAGGCTCTGCGTGAAGAAGGTATCAGTTCAGTGTTGGTGAACCCGAATATTGCTACTATCCAAACATCGGAAGGTATTGCAGATCAGGTTTATTTCTTGCCTGTAACCACTTATTTCGTAGAAGAAATCATCAAGAAAGAACGTCCCGATGGTATTCTGTTGGCCTTCGGTGGTCAGACGGCTCTGAACTGCGGTGCTGAGTTGTACACAAGCGGTGTGCTGGCTAAGTACGGTGTGCGCGTATTAGGAACTTCGGTGGAAGCTATCATGTATACGGAAGACCGTGACCTCTTCGTGAAGAAGCTGGACGAGATCAATATGAAAACTCCCGTCAGCCAGGCTGTAGAAAGTATGGAAGATGCAATTGCTGCTGCTGAACGCATCGGTTTTCCGGTTATGGTTCGTTCCGCTTATGCACTGGGCGGTTTGGGTAGCGGCATCTGCCAGGATAAAGAAGAGTTCCTGAAGTTGGCCGAAAGCTCTTTCGCTTTCTCTAAACAAATTCTTGTAGAAGAGTCTCTGAAAGGTTGGAAAGAAATTGAGTTCGAAGTAATCCGCGATGCTAACGACCACTGCTTCACGGTGGCAAGCATGGAAAACTTCGACCCGCTGGGTATCCATACGGGAGAGTCTATTGTAGTGGCTCCGACTTGTTCGCTGACTGACGAGCAGGTGAAGATGTTGCAAGATCTTTCTACGAAGTGTATCCGTCATCTGGGCATTGTGGGCGAATGTAACATTCAGTATGCATTTAATGCGGAAACTAACGACTACCGTGTGATTGAGGTGAATGCCCGTCTGTCGCGTTCTTCTGCTTTGGCTTCTAAGGCTACGGGTTATCCGTTGGCATTCGTGGCCGCTAAGATCGCATTGGGCTATACGCTCGACCAGATTGGCGAAATGGGTACTCCGTATTCAGCGTATGTAGCTCCGCAACTGGATTATCTGATTTGTAAGATTCCTCGTTGGGACTTGACGAAGTTCGTAGGTGTATCCCGTGAAATCGGTTCCAGCATGAAGTCTGTAGGTGAAATCATGTCTATCGGACGTTCTTTCGAAGAAATCATCCAGAAAGGTTTGCGTATGATCGGTCAGGGTATGCACGGATTTGTAGGCAACGACCTGCACTTCGATGATCTGGATCGTGAGCTTTCACGTCCTACCGACTTGCGTGTATTTGCTATTGCTGAAGCTTTGGAGAATGGCTATACGATAGACCGCATCTTTGACCTGACCAAGATTGATCCCTGGTTCCTTGGCAAGTTGAAGAACATTGTTGACTATAAGTTGAAGCTTTCCCAATATAATAAGGTGGAAGATATTCCGGCCGACGTATTGCGTCAGGCAAAAGTGCTGGGCTTCTCTGACTTCCAGATTGCGCGTTTCGTACTCGAACCGCAAGGCAATATGGAGAAAGAAAATCTGATGGTGCGTGCACGTCGTAAAGAGTTGGGCATCCTGCCGGCTGTAAAACGTATCAATACGATTGCTTCCGAGCATCCTGAACTGACTAATTACCTGTATATGACGTACGCCGTTGAGGGTTATGACGTAAACTATTACAAGAATGAAAAGTCAGTGGTTGTACTGGGTTCCGGTGCTTACCGTATCGGGTCTTCCGTAGAGTTCGACTGGTGTTCGGTAAATGCCGTGCAGACTGCACGTAAGCTGGGTTACAAGTCCATCATGATTAACTATAACCCTGAAACCGTATCTACTGACTATGATATGTGCGATCGTCTTTACTTCGATGAGCTGTCTTTTGAGCGTGTACTCGATGTTATTGACCTGGAACAGCCGCGCGGCGTAATCGTATCTGTAGGCGGACAGATCCCGAACAACCTGGCAATGAAACTGCATCGTCAGTCAGTGCCCATCCTGGGAACTTCTCCTCTTTCTATCGACCGTGCTGAAAACCGTAATAAGTTCTCTGCTATGCTCGACCAACTGGGTATCGACCAGCCGGCTTGGCAAGAGCTTACCAGTCTGGAAGATGTGAAAGGTTTCGTAGAGAAAGTGGGTTATCCGGTACTGGTTCGTCCGTCTTATGTACTTTCGGGTGCTGCGATGAACGTATGCTACGATGAAGAAGAATTGGAGAACTTCCTGAAAATGGCCGCTGAAGTATCTAAAGAATATCCGGTGGTAATTTCTCAGTTCTTGCAAAATACAAAAGAAATAGAATTTGATGCTGTTGCCCAGAATGGTGAAGTAGTGGAATATGCTATTTCCGAGCATGTGGAGTTTGCCGGTGTACACTCCGGTGACGCTACATTGGTATTCCCTGCACAGAAGATTTACTTTGCTACGGCACGTCGTATCAAGAAAATCAGCCGTCAGATTGCAAAGGAACTCAATATCTCCGGTCCGTTCAATATTCAGTTCCTGGCACGTAACAATGAGGTGAAGGTAATCGAATGTAACCTTCGTGCTTCACGTAGTTTCCCGTTCGTGTCTAAGGTGCTGAAGCGTAACTTTATTGAAACTGCTACCCGCATCATGCTGGATGCTCCTTATACTCGTCCTGACAAGTCGGCATTCGATATCGACTGGATTGGTGTGAAAGCTTCTCAGTTCTCTTTCTCCCGTCTGCACAAGGCAGACCCGGTACTGGGTGTGGATATGTCTTCTACCGGTGAAGTAGGCTGTATCGGTGATGATTTCTCCGAAGCATTGCTGAGCGCCATGATTGCTACCGGCTTCCAGATTCCTCAAAAGGGAGTGATGTTCTCTTCCGGTGCCATGAAATCGAAAGTAGATTTGCTGGAGTCCAGCCGCATGCTCTTCAATAAAGGGTATAAGATTTATGCAACGGCAGGTACAGCCGCTTTCCTGAATGCTCATGGAGTGGGCACTGAAGCTGTTTACTGGCCCGATGAACGTCCTGACGCAGAGAACAACGTGATGAAGATGATTGCCGAACACAAATTCGATTTGATTGTCAACATTCCGAAGAATCATACGAAACGTGAACTGACGAACGGTTACCGTATCCGTCGTGGTGCTATCGACCATAACATTCCGTTGATTACGAATGCTCGTCTGGCAAGTGCTTTCATCGAAGCATTCTGCGAACTGAAGTTGGAAGATATTGCTATCAAGAATTGGCAGGAATATAAGTAACTGAAGAGGAAATAAAAAGGAGGATGCTCTATCAGAAAGAGTGTCCTCCTTTTTTGTCTTTTTTTCTGGCGCTACCACTGACTGTAAGGCTTATTATTGGGGCTCTTGTGCCCACCAATAGTATATATAATTTAATTTTTTGCCCTCTTCAGTAGGGATATACCAGACCTTTTCTTTTAAATCTGTTTCGATTTTACGGTAAACAGAGATAGGGATTGTGGCATAAGTACCGAAGTTCATGAAAGAAAATTCGACCTCATCAACCTTGCCGGTATCTGAATTTATGCACATTGTTATTATGAGCTCGTGGCCTTTTACTCTTTGTTTTTCACTAGCAGAAAATGCAGCATTTACAATGGAAAGGCGCTCTGCTCGTGTCCATGCGTCATATTGGAGTAAAACGATACCTTCATCTGTTTGTGAGAAAGTTTCTCCTGTATTTTTGTAACTTTGAGTAGTAAAGAGTAGTTTGTTACTCTTGTTATAGAGTGTGACTGTCTTTGACGCTGCCACATCGCATTGGTAGGTGTAACCATTTTCATTGAATGTTTTAGTTACAGCATAATAATTTGTCTGTGCATATATATATGTAGTACAAAGTGATATGCATATAAAAAAGAATATAGTTTTCATAATCAGCAATTTATTGTTAGCTTATTTATACATTTAAAATTCTCTAATCCCGGTCGGTTATATTCGAAGGGGTATTTATCCGCTGTGTAGTGATACTTATGGAAAGTAGGGACGATATCATCTTTTATTTTACTTTCTAAATCGGTACGATTCACTCCGGGAAGTAAATTCCCTTTATTATCAATGTAATTCGTTAAACTTTTTATTCTTCTGCGACGGGGGTCTGTATTGTCCCTGTCTTCCCACTTACTGTCTTTATATTCTGGTAAGTTGCTCGTGTAAAGATATTGTGCGTACCATGCTTCTATTTCTCCATTCAGAGTTGATTCTTTGTATGACGCAGTGGTTTCTTGATAAGCTCGGTAAGCATGCATCATTTCATGAAAAAGCTGATTGCTTTCCATCTGCCTGCCAAGACATATTCCTGTTGATTCTCCTTGGTAACCGAAAGAACCCGTCGTACTTGCTCCAAATTGAATGCTTAAGGTTTTTCCATTGAGCAAATTTGCTAATTCATTATATAATGCTTCTCCCATACAGTCTTCTACAATCTTATCAAGCATATTCTCTATTATTATCCAATTTTCTTCTGTCATGTTAGAGTTACGGAATATTGCCTTGGCTCTAGGGGTGTCCTTCTTGCTGGAGTTGTTGCTGCCTCCGTCACCCCAGTCTAAATCTCCTCCCTCGCCATTGCCACCTCCATCAATTAATTCATCAGTGTCACGATCTTCACGCAATCTTTCCTCAGTCCAGCAGTAATAAGTGTCATATTCATAGGGACCACATTCAGCAGTATAGATAAGTTCGCAATTTTCTTCCGAATCCCAATCCCAACTTCGTGTATTTATGTTCGCCTTATTGTTTATAAAAGTAAGTCCACTTACTGGTTTCTTATGCAGAGCATATTGAGTAAAGTAATCAAACATCCAAGTTTGCTCAACTTCATTTCCTATTTGGCGAGTTATGACATCTGCCATTTTACGGGTATAGATGTGGTAATGGGTGCGTGTCCTGCCAATCGAAAAATACCAGATTGCTTCAATTTCTTTGTCAGAATTTAAATTCTTCACAGGAATTGCGTATACTTTACGCTTGTTTTCACAGAAAGATCGAGCATTCTCCCACATTGGGTAGCCATAAGCATTAATGAACTTAGAGGTAAATTCCACTGAATCATTTTTCTGTTTTAGCAGGAAAACAATTTGCTGAATGTCTGGGTTGGCAGTGGAAACTTTGAAGAAGTGATCAGATGCATCTGTAATAGGTGCTTCTTCGCTAATACATGAAGCCACTAGTAATGGTACAGCAAATAAATAAATTAGTTTTGTCATTTTCATAATACAAAATTTGAAGGTAATACACTGTACTGCCAGTTCTCAGAGCAGTATTATTATGATTCTTTCTTCTTGATAAAAGAAAAAAGCGTGGGAACTTATCTGTTTGTCTTTAAAATAGTTTTATTGCGAATGCTTGTTTCTGTTTAAATTGCAATAAATATACGAATAATTTTTGTATATGAAATAGTATAGCTGCAATTTATTTTGAAAATATTTACTGTTTCTTTTTATCAGTATAGTTAGCTGTTTGGAATAAATATCTATTTTTGTGGAGAGTGTAATAGTGAAAGGGTGAATAATTACGCTTTTGAGAGTATAATCTGGTAATTGAAATATATGAATGAAGTAGAGAAAATGCGTAGTTCGCAACTGGCGGATATGTCTGCCCCGGAAGTACAGGTAAAGTTTGAATATGCCAAGAAGTTGCTGGCAAGGATGCGGCAATTGAGTACTTACGATGAGGCTTACAGAGGATTGTTGGAAGACCTGATACCGGGAATACCGGAGACATCCGTTGTGTGCCCGCCTTTCCATTGCGATCATGGGGATGGTATACGTCTGGGTGAACACGTATTTGTGAATGCAAATTGTACTTTTCTGGACGGAGGTTATATCACGATTGGTGCCCATACATTGGTGGGACCTTGTGTGCAGATTTATACTCCACAACATCCGATGGATTATGTAGAACGTCGTACTCCGAAGGAATATGCCTATCCGGTGACGATAGGATAGGATTGCTGGATTGGCGGTGGTGCTGTTATTTGTCCCGGCGTAACAATTGGTGATCGCTGTATTATTGGCGCCGGAAGTGTGGTGACGAAAAACATACCCGATGATAGTGTGGCGGTAGGAAATCCGGCGAAGGTGATCAGAAAGGTAATGCCGGAACGATGAAGTGATGTGAATTCAGTTATCTGTTAAATCAAAATACGATCTTGAACCATGAAAAAAATCCCCCTTTTCTTTATTGTTTTAGTTTGTATGTTGGCTGGACAATTAAAAGCAGCAGACGATTTTCTTCCCCAATCCAGATGGATTGGCAGTGAACATTCTCAAAGTACTCCGAACACTTGGCTTTGTTTCCGTAAAACAATCGAGCTTTCCAGTGTTCCCGGTGAGATGATTGCCAACATTGCCGTGGACTCTAAATACTGGTTGTGGATTAATGGAGAACTGGTAGTTTTTGAAGGTGGGCTGAAGCGTGGTCCGGCTCCCGGAGCTACTTATTATGATCGGGTGGATATGGCTCCTTATCTGAAGAAAGGAAACAATGTTATTGCCTTGTTAGTGTGGCATTTTGGAAAGAATGGGTTCAGTCATGTAAACAGTGGGACTGCTGCTCTGCTTTTTAGTGCCCGGGCATCGGGGGTGACTATTGTCAGTGATAAGAATTGGCAGTGCAGTGTGTATCAGGCTTATCAGAATACAGAAGCGCCATTCCCTAATTATCGTTTGTCCGAAAGTAATATCCGCTTCGATGCACGCAAAGAGTTGGCAGGCTGGAATCAACCTTCTTTTGAGGGTAAGTTAGGCCCGGCCATCGAAATTGGCTTTCCGAATGAAATGCCGTTTGGAAAATTGGTGCCTCGTCCCATTCCGATGTGGAAGGATAGCGGATTAAGGGAATACCCGGAGGTGGTGAAGAATGAAACCGGGGATACTATTCGTTGCCGTCTGCCATATAATTGCCAGATTACTCCTTACTTGCATGTGAAAGCTCCTGCCGGATTGAAGATTGGTATGCTGACTGATAATTATACAGGTGGCAGTGCAAACAATGTGCGGGCGGAATATATTACTCGCGAAGGTGAACAGAACTATGAAAGTTTTGGATGGATGAACGGACATGAAATGCTGTATGTGATTCCTGCCGGAGTGGAAGTATTGGGGCTTAAATATCGGGAAACGGGTTATAATGCAGACATAAAGGGGACTTTCACCTGTGATGATGCTTTCTTTACCGAGCTCTGGAAACGGAGTGCCCGTACCTTATATATTACCATGCGCGACAATTATATGGATTGCCCTGATCGCGAACGTGCGCAGTGGTGGGGAGATGAAGTGAACGAGCTGGGTGAAGCTTTCTATGCGCTCGACCCGCGTGGCTGGCAATTGGCTGTCAAAGGCATTTATGAACTGATGAATTGGCAACGGCCGGATGGGATTATTGCCTCTCCGGTTCCATCGGCTAACTGGTGTAAAGAGTTGCCTCTGCAAATGCTCGCCTCTGTCGGATGGTATGGATTTTATACACAGGCATTTTATAGTGGTGATTATTCATTTGTTCCTCACATTTATGAGGAAATGAAAAAATACCTGCATGAAGTGTGGGAGGTGGATGCGCAGGGATTTCCTATTCCCCGTCCCGGTGACTGGAATTGGGGCGACTGGGGGACTGACGTTGACCTGGAAGTTCTTACTACTTGTTGGTATTATTTGGCTCTTAAGGCTGAGAAAGAATTCGCACTTTATTTATATAAACAAAACGATGCCAATCGGGTAGACGAAATGATGAAGCGTATTGCCGTTGCTTTTGATAATCGTTATTGGACGGGTACCGCTTATCGTTCCAGATCGTATAAAGGTGAAACTGATGACCGCTCTCAGGCTATGACCGTTGTGAGTGGATTAGCTCCGGTGGGAAGATATAAGGCTTTGCTGAAGGTTTTCAAGAAGGAATATCATGCCAGTCCCTATATGGAAAAATATATCATGGAAGCTCTCTTTGTGATGGGGGAACCGAACTTTGCATTGGAGCGTATGCGTAGCCGGTATACTAAAATGATGGCATATCCTTATACTACCTTATTCGAGGGGTGGGGAATAGGTGCCGAAGGTTTCGGGGGTGGTACTATCAACCATGCGTGGAGCGGTGGTCCGTTGACTATATTGAGTCAAAAGTTATGCGGAATAGAACCTCTGAAGCCTGGCTTTAAGCATTTTCGGGTAGCTCCGCAGCTTGGTATGTTAAACGAGGCATCGGCAGTGGTACCTACTCTTTACGGCGATATACGGGTAGATATAAAGAAGCAAGACCGTATCGTGAATATACATGTAATCGTTCCTCCGGGTACTACTGCTGTAGTGGTATTGCCTGCTGGCAAAGAAAAGGTACTTCCACCGGGAAGTTATATCCTCCCGTAAACCGGGAAGAGAAAACATGAGTTATAAGGATGATTCTTTGATGAAAAAAAAGTTTTTTGTTAAATTGCTGAATTTCAATAAGTATATATCTTTCTGTATGTTTTTCTTAGAAAATAGTTCGCAATTATTTTGGTAATCTCAAAATAAGCTGTACCTTTGCATCGCTTTTGAAACGAAAGTGTACGGGCGCTTAGCTCAGCTGGTTCAGAGCATCTGGTTTACACCCAGAGGGTCGGGGGTTCGAATCCCTCAGCGCCCACATCCGATTTCTATAATGAGTGGTCTTACAAGTTGTTGTAAGGCTATTTTTTTATCTGTTAACTTCCTTACTTAACTTTCTTTCCCCTTTATGGCTTATTACTCAGAAAAAAAAGCTAATTTTGCGGCTCGATAATTATCTAATATACACGTATGGAACTTGATTTACTTACTGCTATCTCTCCGATTGATGGTCGATACAGAGGAAAAACAGATGCTTTGGCAGCTTACTTCTCGGAATTTGCCTTGATAAAATACCGTGTGCAAGTGGAAGTGGAATACTTCATCACCTTGTGCGAATTGCCTTTGCCGCAATTAAAAGGCGTAGACAAAAACGTATTTGAAACATTAAGAAATATCTATCGTAACTTCTCTGAAGCTGACGCGCAGCGTATCAAAGATATTGAGAGCGTAACGAACCATGATGTAAAAGCCGTAGAATATTTCCTGAAAGAAGAGTTTGATAAAATGGGTGGAATGGATGACTACAAAGAGTTTATTCATTTCGGACTGACTTCACAGGATATCAATAATACTTCCGTTCCTTTGTCTATCAAAGAGGCTTTGGAACAGGTTTATTATCCACAAATAGAGGAACTGATTGCGCAACTTCGTACGTATGCGGAAGAATGGACGGCTATTCCTATGCTTGCCAAGACACACGGTCAGCCGGCTTCACCTACTCGTTTGGGAAAAGAGGTGATGGTATTTGTATATCGTCTTGAACGCCAGCTGGCTACTTTGAAGTCTTGTCCGCTTACTGCCAAGTTCGGTGGTGCTACCGGAAATTACAATGCGCATCATGTGGCTTATCCGGAGTTCGACTGGAAAGCATTTGGTAACCGGTTTGTTGCTGAAAAACTGGGTTTGGAACGTGAAGAATATACTACGCAGATTTCTAATTATGATAATCTGTCTGCTGTATTCGATGCTATGAAGCGCATAAATACGGTAATGATCGATATGAACCGCGACTTCTGGCAATATATTTCCATGGAATATTTCAAGCAGAAGATTAAAGCCGGTGAAGTAGGTTCCAGCGCCATGCCGCACAAAGTGAATCCGATTGACTTTGAAAATGCGGAAGGTAATCTGGGTGTGGCAAGTGCCATTCTGGAACATTTGTCGGTGAAACTGCCTGTGTCCCGCTTACAACGTGACCTGACGGATTCTACCGTATTGCGTAACGTAGGCGTTCCGTTCGGACATATCGTAATTGCCATTCAGAGCTCATTGAAAGGTTTGCGTAAATTGTTGCTGAACGAAACGGCTATCTATCGCGATCTGGATAATTGCTGGAGTGTGGTAGCTGAGGCTATTCAGACAATTCTGCGCCGTGAAGCATATCCGCATCCGTACGAGGCGTTGAAGGCCTTAACCCGCACTAATCAGGCTATTACGGAAGCTTCTATAAAGGAATTTATTGAAGGTTTGAATGTAGATGAGGAAATAAAGAAAGAATTGCGTGCGATTACTCCTCATACATATACAGGAATCTAAGCTGGAAATATTAAATTTAGCTGTATAATGAAGCCAACATTTTAAATCCGGCGATTGTTAATATAGTATACATATATAATAATAAGGTATAAGAGTGATAATAGAATGGCCGTGAGGCCAACGTTTAATTTTATTCGAATAAAACAATGAGTACAGAAAACGAAAATTGGCGTGACGATTCTTCCAGTGAGGAGAATTCAGGCAACAGATTTGAAAGAGAAAACAATTACAGCCGTCCGTCTTACAACCGTGAAGGTGGTGACCGACCCTATCGTCCGCGTTTTAACAGCGAGAGTGGCGAACGCCCACAGCGTGCTTACAGCAGTGATCGCCCGTATCGCCCGCGCTTTAACCCTAATGCTGAAGGTGGTGAACGTCCACAACGTTCTTATGGCGACCGCCCGTCTTACAATCGCGAGGGTGGCGATCGTCCGCAACGCTCGTATGGTGATCGTCCGTCCTATAATCGTGACGGCGATCGTCCGCAACGTCCTTCTTATGGAAACAACGGTGGTGGTGACCGTCCTTATCGTCCTCGCTATAATAGCGGTGATGGTGGTGATCGTCCACAACGTTCTTATGGTGGCTCTTCTTATGGAGGTTCTTCTTATGGCGACCGCCCGCAGCGTCCACGCTTCAATCCGGATGGCGGAAGAGGCGGATATGGTCGTCCCCAGCAGCGTCGTACGCCGGATTATGATCCGAATGCAAAGTACAGCCGTAAGAAACAGATAGAATATAAGGAACAGTTTACGGATCCTAATGAACCGATCCGTTTGAACAAGTTCTTGGCTAATGCAGGTGTCTGCTCTCGTCGTGAGGCGGATGAATTCATCACGGCAGGTGTGGTTTCAGTAAATGGAGTAGTGGTTACAGAACTCGGAACTAAGATCAAACGTGCTGACGAAGTGAAGTTCCATGATCAGATGGTGAGCATTGAACGTAAGATTTATATCTTGCTGAATAAGCCGAAAGATACTGTGACTACCTCGGATGATCCGCAGGCACGTCGTACAGTGATGGATTTGGTGAAGGGTGCTTGCGATGAGCGTATTTATCCGGTAGGTCGTTTGGACCGTAACACTACAGGTGTGTTGTTGCTGACGAACGACGGTGACCTGGCTTCTAAACTGACACATCCGAAGTTCCTGAAGAAGAAGATTTATCACGTACATACAGATAAAAATGTGACGAAAGCTGATATGGATCAGATTGCAGCCGGTATTCAGTTGGATGACGGTGAAATCCATGCAGATGCTATCAGTTATACGGATGATGTTAGACGGGATGAAGTGGGTATTGAAATTCACTCAGGTAAGAACCGTATTGTTCGTCGTATATTTGAGTCACTGGGTTACAAGGTAGTCAAACTCGACCGCGTATTCTTTGCCGGACTGACTAAGAAAGGCTTACGTCGTGGTGAATGGCGCTATTTGAGCGAACAGGAAGTAAACTACCTGCGCATGGGCTCTTTTGAGTAATTATATAATATAGAGGTTTAACACAAATTTATGGAAAAGATTAGTAGAACAAAGATTGTTGACGTGTTGAAGCGCGAAGATTTCGGCGCTATGGTCAACGTGAAAGGCTGGGTTCGTACCCGCAGAGGTAGTAAACAAGTTAATTTTATCGCCCTGAATGACGGTTCTACAATAAATAATGTGCAGGTTGTAGTAGATTTGGCAAACTTTGATGAGGAGATGCTGAAAGATATTACCACCGGTGCCTGTCTGAGTGTGAACGGTGAATTGACGGAGTCTGTAGGTTCCGGTCAGAAGGCTGAGATTCAAGCTCGTGAGATTGAAGTGCTGGGTACTTGTGATAATACATATCCTTTGCAGAAGAAAGGTCATACGCTGGAATTCCTGCGTGAGATTGCTCACCTGCGTCCCCGTACGAATACTTTCGGTGCGGTGTTCCGCATCCGTCATAACATGGCGATAGCTATCCATACTTTCTTTCATCAGAAAGGCTTCGTTTATTTCCATACACCTATCATTACGGCATCTGACTGTGAAGGTGCCGGACAGATGTTTCAGGTAACGACGAAGAACCTCTATGATTTGAAGAAAGATGAAGCCGGTTCCATCATTTATGATGACGACTTCTTTGGTAAGCAAACCAGTCTGACGGTTTCCGGACAGTTGGAAGGTGAACTTGCTGCTACGGCACTGGGCGCTATTTATACTTTTGGTCCTACATTTCGTGCAGAAAACTCCAATACTCCACGCCATTTGGCTGAGTTCTGGATGGTGGAACCGGAAGTAGCGTTCAACGACATTACGGACAATATGGATCTGGCGGAAGAGTTTATCAAATTCTGTGTGAAGTGGGCTTTGGATAACTGTGCTGACGACGTGAAGTTCCTGAACGATATGTTTGACAAAGGCTTGATTGAACGTCTGCAAGGTGTATTGAAAGAATCTTTCGTACGTTTGCCTTATACGGACGGCATCAAGATACTGGAAGAGGCTGTTGCTAAAGGTCATAAGTTCGAATTTCCGGTATACTGGGGTGTGGACTTGGCTTCTGAGCACGAACGTTATCTCGTGGAAGAACACTTCAAGCGTCCGGTTATCTTGACTGACTATCCGAAGGAAATCAAAGCGTTCTACATGAAGCAGAACGAAGATGGTAAAACAGTACGTGCAATGGACGTATTATTTCCGAAGATTGGTGAGATTATCGGTGGCTCTGAGCGTGAGTCTGATTATGACAAGCTGATGACGCGTATTGACGAAATGCATATTCCGATGAAGGATATGTGGTGGTATCTTGATACCCGCAGATTCGGTACGTGCCCTCACTCCGGTTTTGGTCTGGGTTTTGAACGCTTGCTTCTGTTCGTGACGGGTATGGCAAATATTCGTGACGTAATACCTTTCCCGCGTACGCCGCGTAATGCAGAGTTCTAACTCTTAAAATAAATAAGTGAAGTAGCCCGCACAATCTTGTT
>ENA-OOWE01000131-OOWE01000131.1-human-gut-metagenome-genome-assembly--contig:-NODE-131-length-30057-cov-3.657523_pt1 | contig 30057 bp, 29 predicted proteins | sample MGYA00241402_ERZ501311 | MGnify/ENA primary metagenome ERZ501311 (study PRJEB25962, sample SAMEA2042363) | human gut metagenome | biome: human gut; feature: human-associated habitat; material: faeces... | reverse complement strand
AAATCTTGGCAATACAGATTGCAAGATAATAGAAGAAGCCGATAATGTTGAAACCAATATAAGGCACAAGCAACGTTTTCACATTGCTTACCGATATCTCATGCCAAGACCTTGACGTCTTAAACAAATAGCCGCTTACAAAAAAGAACAGCGGCATGTGTATTACAAAGATAAAGCTTGTCACATCTTTTGATGCATATACGCTATGTCCCATCACAACGAGTAGAATGCCGAGAGCTTTAGCCCAATCTACCCAATTTTCTCTTTGCATATAAATTTGTATGTTTTGTTGTAAAAAACATGCCATGTTGCTTGGCGGACGTAGTCGATAAGTATAGATACGACATACCATGCAATCATATAGCCTGTTATAATGATAAGATAAACTATTCCAGTATAGTTGCAATAAATGTCTTTAGCCCATGTAAGGAAAAAAGTCCCTAACACAAGAGGATGAGTGTGGAAAAGATATACAGCAAACGATGCCCCACCAATACGATTAATCATGTTGTTCTGAATATGTATGCTGTCAGTCTTTATAAGAAGCATGAGAGCTAAGAATATAACAAACGGACTGGTGTATGAATTGAGATGGCAAAGCCCATGTCCTGTTTTTATAAGCATGAACATGCAGCATGTCACAAACAGCGATACTACCACAAACAGCACACCTGAATTTTTGCGTATAAAATCATGAACACCGTAAAGTCTAACGTAACGTGCTAAAAGGTAAAGGGCAACGAAATGGAGGGTGGAGTAGCCTCCATCAAAAAGACGAGGATCAGGGCTTGCAAAGTCATAAACAAACTCAAACGCCAACCATCCACACAACACCCATTTATGAATGTTTTTAGACTTCTCAACCATCAGATTGAGTGCCGGCGACAACAGATAAAGGCCTAAATAAGCTTATACAAACCATGACCTACATGTTATAGCCTCAACAATTTTTCCACCTCCTAAAGAATTGTCTTTGTTTAAAAGCAGACAAACAATCGACACACTATAGATTACGAAAACGACCTGGAAAATAAATGTAAAAAGGCTTTTACGATTAGCCTTAATCCCAAACCATCCGCTGATAAGGACAAAGAGGTCAACGCTTCCCACACTCATCACCTCAAACAGTATTCTTGTAAACGTGGCTAAAGGTGCGGAGCCTGCATCTTCAACAGATGGTTTGCCCAATGCGAGAAAATTGACATGGAGCATCATCACCATAAACATGGCAACAATGCGCAACAATTCAAAATTGGATTGTCTTACTTTATTCATTTTTATATTTTTAAGAATTTACGCAAATTATAGTATATAATTGTAAACAATATTGTTAGGCTTAAGAATGGTAACAATGGTAAAACTGTGTAAAGGTGACGAAGAATCATCAATGCCTTATTGTGGACAAGACATATATCGTATGAGCAAGCTGAAATCCAGTGAGGATAATTGTTTATTTCAATGTTATAAAAAGCAGAGAAAAAGATAAAAGCAAGTATGAACACAACGTCAAACATAAGATGTATGACAAAAATGTTGGTAAGAAACATTGCACATACCGCAATCACGCTTATTGAGCAAACACCCCAAACATATCGTTTCCTTGCAAGCTGCCACCATGCATCGCCATGTTCTGCAATGTTGACTCCTACAAAGAACATAAAAACCGAGCCGCCATGCACCAAGCCCGAGTTTGTCCACCATACAGCAATAATGCTTATAAGGGAAAGGGCTAACGACCTATATATTGTAATGATGTTATAAATCGCAAAGAATACATAAAGCCATATTATTGTTCTTACGAATTGTTGCTTCTTTATTATCTTAAATTGTTAAACATGTTTATCCATTGTTCTGTCACTTTATTTATGTAGAACGATTTTGATCGTTCAATAGATTGTTCCTGTAAAATCTGAAGAGAGTTTGTATTCTTAAGAATCTCAACAACTTTCTGTGCATAAGCATCTTCATCAAAACAAGGAATTGTTATACCAGAATCGGCGATAACCTCTTTGGGTGAAACTGGACAATCAAAAGCTATACATGGAACACCATAATACATCGCTTCAATTATAACTAATCCAAACCCTTCAGTGCTTGATGTCATCAAAAGTAGATCTGCATTCTTATAAATCTGCTCTTTGTTATCGCAATATCCCATCATTTTAACATTATTAAGATGATGTTCTTTAATAAAGGAGCGCATTTCTTTTTCCATATATCCATCGCCATATATTGAGAGAGAAACATCTGGTAAAAGACTCTCAATCTTTTTCCAAATATTGAGCAGTCTAATAACCCCTTTCTCCAAACTTAAACGACCAACAAAAACAACGTTCTTGTTTCTTAATGAAGATAAGCAAGGACTTTCCTTTTCATACATGATAGGATTGGGTATAATGCAGAACAGATCTTTGCTCAAACAAGGTACAATGCCCATTAACTCTTTCTCTGCAGAAAATGTGAGAGGAACGATCTTGTCAAAAGTGGGCAATGCTTTGTGCCAACGAGAAGTAAGGGCTTTCAACATCGGAAGTCCATACATTTTTTTTAAAGGAGTATTATACTTGGCTTTCAGTTCGGCTTCATATCCTTTTACGCTCCAATGCAAGATCTGAGCTGTTCGTATGCCACTTTTTGTAGGCATGGCTGCACATAAATCGTAAGTATGGTTAACTATCCAATCTGCTCCAATTTCTTTGGCTTTTCCGAGAATCATTTTTCTCATATACGCATCAGACCAAACATTGCCGAGCAACTTGTTTAAAGGATTGCGACTAATATTAAGCCAACGCTTATAATCTTTATCAATAAATGATAAAACAGCAGGATTTGAACCGTGATAAGGGTTTTGACTAAAGAGGTAGCAATCAATTCCTTTTTTTCTAAGGGCATGAAGAATATTGAAGGCAAGAACCTCAGTACCTCCATAAGCATTAGCGTCAGAAACTATAAATAAAATTTTCATTTCCATATCCTTTCAATAGAACATCTATAATGAATTCATTTGTATAGGTTGTTATTAGCTAAATTACCAACATCCTAAATTTGATTATGTGTTTATTTTATTGTATTTTTCCAAAACAAAAGACTTTAAACCTTCCAAGCTATCTAATGTACAATAATTTGCTAAAATGAATTTTAATGATTCATTTGGCAAATTAAATGAGAAATTGAGATTTTCGGAAATATATCGTCTAATGCAAGGGATTAAGTAATCTTTACCAGATACAATAGTCAATAATGATTTTAACTCAATAGGGAATCTTGATCTCATATCACCAAGTTCCTCATTAAACTGTTGTTCACTCAGGTATTGAGGTACCAAAACATTTTTAATATGTTCAAGCTCTTCTCTAATTTTATTACAATCTATTACAGATGCCTTGCTCTTAAAGTTGTCAGAATGTTTTATCTTAAAATTATTTATATGCTTTTGTTCTAATGCAAAATGAAAGAATAATTGTGTAAGAGGCTCTGTAATAGATGTCATAAACTTGTCTATCTTCAAGGTTTCAGACAAGTTCTTCATATCCATTTGCCCATACAGAGAGTATGCGAGATTAATAATACTATCATAATCTATCACCTTGTTTTCTATACAATAGGCATCAAGCACATATAGCGAAGATGTTGATTGTTTGGGTGAAAAAATGGTATATATGTCACCATCGATAATATAAATTCCTTTAGGGTCAGGGTTGTTCTCACTTGCATGTTCTACTGTTTGACAACTGCCAAGTGGCGTTATATCATTAATGTGACACCCTGTACCTTCTAATAACCTTCCAAGCAATCGCACATAAAACTCACGATCCTCCTCTTTGTCTTCAGTATAGATATTTACACTGTTTCTATAAGATTTAAAGGCAGATGTAAGTTCTAAACTTTCTTCAGAATAAACTAAATCCATCTTTATTTATTCACTTAAAGAAATGTCTTCACACAGAGACCTACGTTCCTTTTTCGCAATTATTGAAGGCGAGTGTGTGGCTAAGATGAACTGACCTTCAGGACATGCTTCTAATAGTGCGTCAACAAAACGTTCTTGCCAAGTTATATGTAGTGAAACTTCTGGTTCATCAACAATATATATACGTTGTCTGCGTCCATCAACCTTGAATGCAAGATATGCCATAAGTGCTATTATCTGCTTTTCACCAGAAGATAATTCCTCTACCTGCATTTTTTGATTTTTCCTTCTTTTATTCATTACAATAATATCACCATTTCCTGCAACCATAATGCTCTTTCCTCCTTCCTTAAAGAACATGTTGACACTGTTGACAAACCTTGTAATAGGAGAACGAAGATCAGAAATTTTGTCAGAGTTTTCCTTAGCATACTCAGCTATTTTCTTAATCTTATTAAGTTGAAAACTCAACATCAATAAATGCATAGCTTTATCTTGTAGTGCGTTTGGTAACCCATTTTGGGTGATATTTACGGAATTAACATATTCGTTTATATTATTTTCGAAAACATCAATAAACTCAGATATTTTCTTTGTTATTTTTGTCTGACTTTCATCATTTGACAGTTTCGATAACACCTCCTTTGCTTCTTGTAACTTCTTAAGATCTTTATTCCAATTACTTTTAAAAGAAACATTATCTAATGGTGATAACATTTCGTCATATACTTTGTCTTTGAACTCTTCAGATAATTTACTCTGTCTTCTTGCAGTATCAAGAATAAAGTCATAAACCAATGATTGTACCTCCATAAGAGCCTTTGTCATGTCATCTGTTTTACCGCTCTCGTATGGTATAGGGAACGTTGTAGATCTGTTCCTTATTATTGGCCTTTTGGGGAAATAGGTTCGATTTAGCCCTAAAATGACAGGCATAGATATTCTCCTTATAACATTATATACTTTAGTTGCAGAAAAATCCATATACATTCTTTCCAGTTCCTCATCTTCAAGCGAAAAACTCTCTTTACTCTTGCTAAATAGAAGATATCTGGACACATCGAAAGAATATTCCCCCTCTTCAATCCTATTATTAAAACCAATCCTTACAGCATCATCTTCTTTACGACAATAAAGAAATGTACTATTGCTTTGGTTGTCTTCTAATTCTATTTTCAAATAAGAAAATTCTATTTCAACCAGTTCTTTAAGGTTAGGCTTTAACAAACCATTCAGAAGTTTCAAAACGGTTGTTTTTCCTGAGCCATTAATGCCTATAAGGAATGTTACACTATCGCGAAAGTTTATCTTTTTGGTAATATAACCTCGCATGTCTTGTACATATAAGGAGATCATTTTCATATGTTTTTGTCGTTTTAATCTAAGATAAAGAAGATTAATTACTATCTCATAGCATTTTCAATAGTTTTAAGCGTATGCGCTCCATTAAAAAGCTACATAGATACCGAACGTCTGTTGCTACAACTGTTTGACCTAAGAACTCAGCAAAATTCAGTTGGTGACCGCCATCTTTATATAAAGGCATGTCTTTAGGTAACACGTTCTCTTTTAGAACATGTTCTCTATAATTAGTTGGTGTAAGATCATCAATCTCCATTAAATGTACTTGCCCTCCGTACACTATTGAACAATCTTGCGCAGGTCTATATAGTTTGCCATCTTTTTCGATTAAAGAACCTGCACAACGTCCAAACATGTTTCCTTCGCATACGGGTGACATGGGATGAAGAGAGTAAGGACCTTCAAGATGCTCAGAAATGTATAGCTCTAAATGATATTTTGCTCCATCATAATAGGATGTAAACAGATAATAGTTGCCCTCTTTTTTATAAATGCAGCTATCTGCGAAATCAAACTTTATACCATCCCAGTATTCTTGCTTACGTTCAAGAATAACTTTATATTTGACAAATTCAGTCAGTTCGTCATTTGCAGCTTTATACAAACGGATGTTGTGGTCACAACCTGTTTCTGGCATCATATAGATAGATCCATTATCCTCGAAAACCCAAGGATAGGAAAAATGACATTGAGGCTCGTGAGTTATAAGTTCTGGCTTCGACCAATGTGTCAAGTCGTCAGTATGCAGGTGTTTTATAACACCAAGCCCTTTGCCTATACACATTTCTTCATAAAACAGGTGAAGACGGTTGTTATGGACAAAAAGGAAAGGGTCTGCTTTCATAATTGTCGGATAGAACAAATTCCACCATTTGCTTTGTTTAAAGCGAAAAATGGTCTTCTTATCTTTTTTTACCAAAGGTTTGTCCTGTTGCACAGAAACGTCAATGGTAAAACATTCGCTACTTTTCATGTTGATATTTCTTCTTCAAATGTAATTTTTCTAATAAGATACGGAAATTTACTAACAGAGTGAACAAAAATGGTTTTGGATCCCGTATGTTTAACACAAAGAAGGCTCTCGTTCTACAGAGGTCTCTCAACCATCTTGTAAAAGACAACTCATGATGCAAGACATTTGAGAAATCGGCTTGTTGCATTAAATAGGTTGGAGTTTTACATCTCACATTGTTTATTATTGAATCTGTGAGATTTCCCGTTGAATATAAAGTCCATAAATAAGGATGATTAGCTCCGGTTTTAGTATAAAGGTATCCTACACCATCATTTCGCATATTTATCTCAAGAAAATAGGCTTTGTCTTTTTTGCACAGAAGCTCAACACTGAAAAGACCTTCAAAACCTATTGATGATACAAATTTGCAAATAGCGTTTTTATCAACTTGTGTATGGCGAGATATATCTTCGAGAACTATATAATCTGATTGTCTATATGATTTATCCCTTATTTTCCTTACTGCTGCAGGCAACACAACATCACGACCATGGTTATAGGCGAATCCATTTATATCCAACTCATACTCTTTTTCAATATACTCTTGTATGAGATAATCGACATTGTCACGAAGACACGTTTCTAATTCGTCTTTGTTATAACATATATGAATGTCTTCTTTGTCGCCTCCTAAGCTGTTGTTAGGCTTTGTTAGACAAGGAAAAGTGATATCGTCTGGAATCCTTGTTTTGTCTTTAATATGCCATGTCTTGATAACATTCAATCCACATTCTGCTGCAAGTGGAAACATGTTTATTTTGTCCATGAAATGATTAATCCGACCTTGCTCTCCTGCATTAAAGAAGCAAAAGAATTCTTTTAATTCATTGTAATGAGAGTCGAGCAAGCTTATGGATGCATCACTGCCACAAAGAATGATAGGTTTTTCTTTTTCATTCTTAAAATCAGAGAGCAGGATGGTTAGTATTTCTTCCTCGCTTTTTAACATATACATCTTTGTTATGTATTTACTAAAGCGAAGATTACAATAGTCTAATGTGCTGCATGGCTCAAGCATGAGATATACGGGTAAGCCCTTTTCGCCAATGCTTCGTATCAAACCTAATGTGTTGGGGTGATTTCCACCGACAACAATAATCTTGTTAGCAAGCATAATGCCTTATTTGAAGTATTTCTTTATAATTTCCAAGAAACCGAGACCATAGCGAAGGTCTGGCTCTACATAGTTGCCCTCTCCCCATTCGTTCCATGATTTTAAAAAGCATAGACTTTCTTTATCATTTTTTTTGTTAAGAATTGAAGAGACGAGTTTAACATGTTTCTCAAAATTCTCAGGAGTAGCATTCTCTAATACTGTTGATCCACTGCCACTTCGAGGTGAATGATCCCAATTAGGATATATGGACGGAATGAGCTCGGGATATTCTTCACACAGGCTTGTTAGATAGGGATAATATTTATTGTAGTCTATGATAGTTGGTGCTTTACGATGAATCTTTCGATACAGTTTCAACTTAATTTTATCATATAAACTCATGTTGCGTTGCATGTTAGTATTCAAGTCGGTTGTTATAATGTCCTTGATACCTAAAGCTCTAATAGCATCATATTCAGCTTTCACGTCTGAAGACACTCCCATAAAGTTGAACTCTGGCAATCCGTTTTCTTTAGCTAGATTTTGCCATTGTTCCATAAATTCATGTAAGCCGACGAATTCAAGAGGCTTGTATATGATGAATAGCAGTTTTCCGTCATGCTTGATATAGCGATGATCTTTGAAAGCCTTTAACAACTTGTAGAAATGTTTTTCATTGTCTTCGCGACCAAGATACTTTTGTTCTGCAAGACATTTTTTTCCTCCTACTGTGCCGTCAAGGTTCCAAAATTTAGAGTACCAAGACTCATTGGCCCAACATAGACAGAAGGGAAAGTCTGGTTCACCTGATTCCACAACCTCATAGAAGGGACGTTCAAGTTCTTCAAATCCATCTTCAAACCAATAGTGATAATAGCAAAAGCCATACACACCATATTCACGAGCCATGTCGGCTTGTGCTTTGCGTGTTTCGGGTAACCGCAGATCATAATATCCAAGGTCTGCAGGCACATGTGGTTGATAATGACCAGGATATAAAGACTTTGCCTTTCCTACGTTTGTCCACTCTGTAAAACCTTTTCCCCACCACTTGTCATTGCGTGGTGTGGGATGATACTGAGGTAGATATAAAGCAATTAATTTATTTTTTCTAGACATACTTGGTTTAGTATTTATCAATAATCAAATTTGGATGTTTTTCTTGAAGCAGGAAACAGTTTATATTATAGATTTCAATACATTACGAATATTATAAGTGCTTTGAATGTATGAAGGCATAATATCTGTCATATGATTTTTAATCTGTTTCTCATTGTTAATAAGCCATTCAAAAGATGATACCAATTCTCCTTTTTGAATTCTCTTACTATCAATAACTAGTTTCTCTGACAGTCCTAAGTCTTTTGCGATGCCTTTCGATTTTATTGAGTAACCGAGAGCTATTGATGGCACACACATCGAATATGCTGATATAACGGCATGTGTACGTCCACCAATAAAGAACTTACATTCTCCTATGACATTTCTTATCTGACAATAATTTAGTTGGTCAACATCGAGGATAGAGAAACGCTCTGTTTCTTTATATTTGTTATATACCATTTGAGCAACTTTTCGATCATCTTGTTCCGACCATGTAACGTGAGGAATAAGAAGAACATGAAGATTGGTATTCTTCAAGATATAGTTAAACATATCTTGAATTTCTTTTCCAAATGGAGTATTAAGAGAAAAGTCGCCTAACACATAATTGCTAAGGTTTATGCCTATAACATCAGACGTCTCAAAGCATGTTGGTAAAGCACATTCCTCTGGTTTCAAAACAAAAGCAGGATCTGGAAGGAGACATACATTTTGTAATCCTATTTTACGAAAAAAATCGAAAGACAATGATTCGCGAGCATAGATGAGAGAAAATTTATGTAGCGTCTCTTCTTTTTCTGGGGTAAGATTCTCTGGCCCCACAGAGCAACCCCATAATATTGTTTTAATGCCTCTTTCGTGAAGAGTGTTATTGGTGTATATAACCTGATTGTTTCCATAACACATCATGTCTCCACCTGTTGATATCATGACATCGCCTTCTTTAATCTGTTTAAAGAAATTTATATAGTCATATTTTTGCATCACATTTCCTTGTTTATGGATGTTTTTTGTCAGGTGTACCTCAAGAGACCTTTCAACTTTCTGCAAAAAAGAAAGGTTATTTGCTTCTTGAAGCGTTACAAATTTGTTTACACCTAATCTTGTATCTAAAGGGACATCTCGGCACAGACCTATGTTATCTTTAACATCAGTACCAAGCAACATAGCCGTGCCTTTAGCTATTGCCTCACACCCTCTGTTTCCTCCATCAAGGTGTATTGGAAAATAATATTTCATATGATTAAGTCTTTAATGAAATGTATTAGTTTTAGTTATCTCCTTCCTTGAAGAAACTGCAACATTAAACTTATCCACCATTTTGCCAAATACGATTAGGACAATAGGAACTTCGTTCTCAGGAATGTTGAAATCCAATAATTTTTGCAATTTCTCATGCTCAAAACCACAAGACAAAGGAATCGTACCCAAGCCTAAGAAATGGAGGGCATTAATTAGATTCATTGCATACAATCCGCCATCAATATAAGCTTGATGAACTTCATGCCATAAAAAAGCTTTTAGATTAGCTGTAACAAGAATTGAATAATTACATTCTTCCTCAAAACCTCTTGCTCCTGCTTGCCATTTTACCAGTTTTACACTTTGTTCCCCTTTGAAAACATGGGTTTTCCATCCTTGACGATTACAAGCAGATGGTGTTCGTTGCGCTAACTCAAGAGCTTCTACTATTGTTTTTTGTGGAACCTGTTCTTTACTAAAGTATCGTATTGAATGTCTAGAATAAAGTAAAGAACGAAAATCGCCTTGGCAAAGCGATAATATACTATCTTTTGAGGTCTCCATTACACCAGCATGGGCTTCAATAGTACCTATATTAGCCTTTGTTTCAAGTGCATTGTATAATGACTTTATTTCTGGGATTGATACTCCATTCTCTTCTGTATAGCGAATGTAATATTTGATTGTAGCTAAAGGATATCTTAAAAACTCCTTGTCTTTTTCTCCATATAAATCGCAATATTTATCCAAACGATGTAACAATGCAAAAACTTTTTTCTGACCGAACCCCTTTCTAGGTGTTCGCATAGACAGGCCCTTTTCAATCACATGATTTTCACGCAGCAAGGTGTACTGCATTTTTGTTATATCTTCATCTGTACGAATAGAAGCATTATACTTCCTCGTTATTTTCCAAAAATACAGACTCTCTTTTAAAAAATGTTCTTCAAATGTAATGTCGGACTTTTTACAAAATGTCCGCATTAATACATGGAGTATTTTCTGTTTGAAATTTAACATGTTTATCTTGTTTTTATTAGAGTTAATACATTATCTAAAGTATCTTTAAAAAAATATTTGGAAGATATATAATAATATATGCAACCAACAATTATACCCAATAATAGTTTTACTGTTTCAAAGACTGGCAGGAACGTCAATCCAAAAACAATAAGCCCCATAACTGCTGAGTTTATAAATATTATAAGCACATCATACATTTGACCTTTAAAACCCATTTTCAACACTCTATTTATATATATTGTATTTAAAATGAAACAATAAATATAGAAAATGTCAAAGCCTATACACATGCCAACGACACCGAAAGGGATTGACGCAAAAATCGTTAACAAGCCAAAGCTTCTTTTGTAAATCTCTAGTTTAAAAATAATATCTGTTCTGCCTATAACTTTTATTACATTTAATTGTAAAGAACTTAATGGATTCCATATAAGTGCAAAACAAAGGAGTTGCAGCATAATTATACAACCATTCCATTGCTCGTTTAATAAAACTTTGATTGTTGGTGACGCAACAGCTGCCATACCTATCATTAAAGGGAAAACAAGAAAAGCTGTAGTTTTAATCATTTTCCTATATACCTTAACTAAGCTTTCTTTATCATTTCCTAGTTTTGCTAAAACAGGAAAAGAGACGTTTCCTATAATACCACTTAAGTTGGTAGAAGGTAATGATGCAAAACCTTGTGCTCGAGAATAAAGACCCAAGCTTGATGCATTAAAAAACTTTCCGATAACTAATGGATAGATATTATCATAAATTTGTTGAATCAATGATGCACCTAAAATTTTGTTACCATAATTCCATAAGTATTTAAATGAACTATGTGAGAACACCAAAGAAGGAAACCATCCTGCAAAAAGCCATAAAAGAATAGCATTTAATATGCCACCCAATATTTGTTGGAAAACTAAGGCCCATACTCCAAAGCCACAATATGCTAATATTATTCCAATAATGCCAGAGAAAAATTGTGTGTAGAAACCAATTTTTGCAGGTGTCTTAAAATCAAGCTTTATTGAAAATTGTGCGCTCTGAACAACACATAATGAATTGATAATAACCCCAACTCCTATAACTCGAGTTATTGTTGATAATTCTGGCATATTATAGAATGCTGCAATAAATGGTGCTGAAATAAATAAAACCATGTAAGCAGCAAATCCAACAATAATATTGAAAAAGAATTCTGTAGAAAAGTCTATTTGGGTTCTATCTTGTTTGGCTATCAATGCTTGTGAAAATCCACAATCAATAAAGACCTGAATAACACACATAAATACTGTGAGCATTCCTATTATTCCATATGCATCAGGTGATAACAATCGAGCCAATATCAATCCAAAGACGAATCGAATACCTTGATTTGCAAAATTTCCCAAAGCACTCCAATAGAGGCCCTTTTTGGTCTTTTGTTTTAAATTATCTTGTACCATAAAAAATATTATACAACCTTTTTGTCCATTAATCAAATATAAGTGAAACAGAATAGATGTTTCTCACTATAAAAGTCTGGTTCATAAAAAAACATAATGAATAATCCTTACTTTATACAATGACTAACGTTATTTAAATTTTTATTAGTGTCCGATTATAATTGGATACCAATGAAATGTTAAATTCTATACTTATATAATTAAGGACAAGAAACAATCATTTTCTCAAAATCTATTTTCCATTTATTTTCCTTAAGGAAAGGGATTCCGAGAATGCCATGTAGCTGCACTCCTGTCTCTTCTTGTATCTTGGCAATTGCATCGTTGGCTTTTACAACAGCAAATGTTGATGTGTATTCTGTTCCGTCAAAATTAAAAGTTCCTTCTACAGTTGCACACTCCTGAAACCAACATTTTAAACCCATTGTTTTTTTATTCTCTTCGATGAAATGAAATTCATCCTTAAAATGTTCATAAACGAAAGAGAACAGTATGTTGCAAGTGGAACTAGTATCTATAAGAAAGCATACGTTCTTCTTTTTGCCGGATGTAAGTATCAAAGGCATGCCAGTCTTCTCCAAACCAAAATTTAATTCAAATATCATTTTTGTAATCTATTGTTAGTACTCAATTTAGGGCATAGCCCTTTGTCTAGGCACTTTTACAAGTGCCTACATATTGAGATGTTAAAAATTTCACTTGTTTATTAACTATTTCATACATTTTACACACAAGTGATTTTCGGCTGCATTCGGCATAGTTCAAACAAGTTTGGCTCTGCACTCGTTGGCACGAAAATTCTTAGCTATCCGCTTGTTATTATCTGATGTTTGAGATTTAATTTTTTTTGCAACTTTTGAATTTTCATATTTTAAAATCTCTTGATAAGCTCTATTCATATCATTATTTTGTTTAGAGCCTTTGTATTTTGATTTACGTCCAATACCTCCAAAAATCAAATGATGTTCATCCTTTTTTTTTAAGATAGAATCTTATGCCTAAATTATGTGCAGATTTCAATTCAAACATATTATTATCACCAGTACATGTACAATGGCGATATATTTTTTCTTCTTCCTTATTCAAACTAATGAGATTTTTTGAATATGCTACATTCAATCTCTTTACCATATGATTTAACTCTGTTGTTTGAAGATTAAGAAAATCATCTTTGAACGCTTGACTATATTCAATAAAATAATTATCTAAACGATGAGTGAAGCGAACTAAGTAAGCTTCATTTGTTTCTTTGTCTTGTAGTATTCGTCCAACTACATCATAACGATTTTCACCATAGAAATTATGTATTTTGTATTTATTATCACCATCCAATACTATAGTAGCATTTCTCCATTCCTTTTCAATGGGGAAAGAAAAAAGAATCCATGAATTCAAACAAGCAATGGCACTGTATAATGCAGATTTCCCATTGTGATAATTCATATCCAGGATTTCTTCAGATAGGCTATATCCACATAGTTCATACCTCTTGTATAAAGTGAGAACAAGAACATGTCTCTTGCAAAATCTGGCGACCTGTGGAGGTAGAGAGTTCGCAAATAGCGCAACTCTGCTATCGACGGAATTTGTTGGGTAGTAAGTTTTTGCGATGATGCCTTGTTTACCAAGCGAAAAATGTCTTGTTCCTGTACAATGCCTCTTTTTGCGGCTTGTTTATATAATGCACATAGTTGCGACAAGTAATAGGCAATTGTAGATGCCGACAGACCTTGTGCTTTTAACCACGTCTCATAGTCTTGTACAAACATCTCGTCTCATTCATCCATAGGTGTAGGCTTGTTGCCCATAAACATCAATAGACGATTGGCTGAATACTTACGCGTCTATGCAGTTCGCTTTTTGCCTTCTTTCGTCAGCTCATCGATAATATCCTTTGCAAAAGTTGCGAAATCGATCATAGGAAAAAGTGTATTGTTGTTCAACTACTCCTCAACAACTTCAAAGTCCTCCTTATGCACGCCACGGATAGCTACAGCATAGCCCCCGAAATTGAAGACAAGCTGGCGGTCACGATCAATGCGTACAATGTAGCCTTCATAGCCTTTGAATGGACCTGTAAGGACACGCAGTTTCACGTGGTCTTTGGCAAACTTCTCAAAATCATCACGAAGGAATGTAATCTGCTCTGGATGTGTCTTCATCACATTCATAAAGGGCTGCATGACGGAGTTCTTGATAGAGGCTGGTCGTCCTAAACTTCGGTCGTTGACTAAATGATATTGAGGAAAATGTTTCTTCAAAAACTCTTGTAGGGAATCTACTGTACCTTGCAAGAAGACAAGTCCACTGACAGATTGCTCCAAAGTCTTTTTCACTCCCTGTTGCCTTTCCTCATTCTTGTAAGAATAACGAAAGGTTTTATGTATAAAATATGGTTGTTTTGTCTTATTGTCAGTATTAAAATCTTTAAGCCGTTTCTCCAGCCCCTTAGCTGCCATGTGAAGAATGAAAAGATAACTCCATGAAGTGGGGTCGGTGGAGGGGTCTTCTTTCTTTTCTGTACGTTTACGTCGGGACATTCCTTCTACACTCGGATCCGAAAGTTTTTCAGCCCCGATAACGTGGATGCCCTTTGGTAAGCGTTTGCTTACGTCGGCTGTAGAAGGTGAATCCAAGCAATCCTGCGTCATTTTCTCTTTCTACTTTATGTTATTAGCTACAACCATACATGACGGTTGTTGAAGCCTAGTTAATTCGTCTTTATTGTGCATAATCTTAATCGTATATATGAGTATTAGACATTGCTGCCTTTGCACATGTATCTTTATTTTACATTCGTCACGCTTTCTTCTTATAAAAGAGTGAACTCTTTGCAAAAGTACGAAAAATAGTTGGATTATGTATCAGATTTTATCCTGTTTTGTATGCCATTACAAAAAATCGCACTATTGTTTAGCAAATTCGTCTCAGACTATTCTCGTAAACGGCTGATTTGTACCCGTTTCTGTTGTTTTTGCACTTTCATAAGAAGAAAGCGTGACGTTTGCTAAACAATTCAAAACTCACTGCTCGGCTTTGCTGCTTGCCAAAGCAAAAACTCAAAATTTCAACTTTCTACCTAAGACAATATTTGCATTTCTGATGCTCAATACTATGAGTTGAGCGCACAACAAAATCTTTGGTGCGAAATTATTGAGTTTTGAGCATTTGGAGACAATGTGTTTATACACAGCGTGTTATAAGGTTTTCTAACGAAAGCGATATGAAATAAGACTCGCCATAGAGCTACTTTTCTCTGCCATAGAGCCACTGTTACACTCCCATACAGCCACTGTTGTCATACAACAAAGCCTCTTTTACAGTCTAATAGTGGCACTATCAGACCGTAAAAGAGGCTTTATCGTTATGCGTGGGTGCTGTCTGTACGGCATACTGCAGTAAAAACAGCAAACCTGAACTCTAGAATCAATTTTTATTTTGTAACATGTTTTTACTGTTTAGACAATATTTGCATGCTGGACATGAAGTACATGTTTTTTGACAAGAAGTTTTTTCCTAATGAGCTTTTGGGCTATTTACAAGTCTTTCAGGATTTTTCTTATGATCTTCTTGTTGGCTTCGTTGATTGTTGCCACGTCTATTGACTCAAGATAGATTTGAGTGGTCTTGTAGGAGTTGTGCCCCATACCCTCACTGATGGTGGCAATGGGAATGTTCATGTGCAAGGCGATGCTTGCCCATGTGTGGCGTGCCACATAGGTGGTCAGTGGTATCTTCAAGCCTATCATCTTGCCGATTTTCTTCAGGTTGTAGTTTGTGTTGTACTCAACCTTACGGTATTGGGTGTATGGCGAGGTTTCTTTGCCTGTCAAGATGGGCAGCATATAAGGTGAGTCCTTGGTTTGTTCGGCATACTTGTCGATGATGGCTTGCATCGGTTTAATCCATTCTATATTGAGATTTTGGTGGGTCTTGCGACGGTTGTAGCTCACCAAGCCACACTTCAAGTCGCTCTTTTTCAAGAATGCCATATCCACAAATGCCATCCCTCGTAGATAAAAGCTAAACAAAAACATGTCTCGTGCCTTTTCAAGGGATGAACCTCTCGGCAAGTCCAGCTTTTCTATCTTGCGAATATCATTGACAGAGATGGCTCGCTTAGCAGTTCTCACGTTGGCAGTCTGTACATGAGCGAAGATGTCATTGGGTGTGGCTTGTCCTGCTTCCACAGCTTTGTGGTGGAGTGTGCGAAGGGTGCGCAAATAAAACGAAACAGTGTTTTGCCCGACACCTCTATTCCAAAGCCATGCCTGGTACATTTCCATCATATCCGCTGTCATCTGAGAGAATGTGAGGTCTTTTTGATTACGAAATTCAATAAAGCGGTTGACGGCATTGGTATAGTTGTTTTTGGTACCGACACACTGCATCTGCTCTTTTTTGGCTATCTGTTGCCTGAAGAACGTGAACACGCTTTGGCTCGTTGGAAGTTGCTGTATTTCATTGACAAGATCATCGACAGAATATGAGACTCCATCCATTTCTTTGTCATGGATGATGCACTGCATCTGTTTTATCTCCCAATCTATTTGCGACTGGATAAGTTGCAGATGCGCCTGCCGGTTGTTGCTGTTGCTAACAATGATAGACGACTTTCTAGCATTCCACTCTTCGGGATAGACATGATAGTCGGTACTAATCCAGCGTAGCTTACGCTGATGGATGATGTGATAATACAATGTGCCTTCCTTTCCTGCTACGGATGATGCACGGAATTTTATTTTTACTGTTGCCATGATGCTTTACTTTTACCAAACGTGTTGATCTTAGTGTGTTAATAGGACTACTCCAAAACGGTTGGCTTCTTTCGGTGAAAACTGGTTTATGCCACCTAAACTGGTGGCTTTCATGGAATCTTTACTTATGCCTCGTTTTATCAATTGCTTACAGATGTACTTGGCTCTTTCAATACTCAGATGGCGATTTCGCTTATCTGAGCCAGTTGCTTTGTCAGCTGCTCCCGATATATGAATGGTTAGGTTTTGTTCTTTTGCAATCTTTGCAATCTCATCAAGATTGACCAACTGTGTTTTGTCCACCAATTTTGCTGTGTTCAACTTGAAATAGAAGTAAATGGGAACACCTATGGTTACTTTTGTCTTCTGTGACAGGCTATCCGAAGAACTACCATTGTTCTCATTTCCTAACGACATTCTATAACGGAGAGAGTTAAGACCACTATAGTTGTTCTTGTCTGTGGATTGTGCTTCGATATTGTTGTTAGCATTGGCTTGTTGTGAGTGTTCCGAATATCTCTTCAGAAGATAGTTGTTTTGGTTGATGTACGGACGAGCATCAACGACTTTTTTCCATCCTCTCTTGCCTATGGTGTACGACAAACCGACAGAGGCACTGACCATGTGGTCACCAAATCTGCTTGACGTACCGACACAATCGAAGCTTTTCATTGTTGTCATACCACTGACTTCACCGACAAGATGAAGACGGTCAGCAAGAAGATAGCGAAACTCGACACCATAGCTGAAAGCAAACGGATGGTTGCCGGAAGGGATATTGTCCGTTAGAAAATAACCAGGAGTGTTTGAAGAGTTGCGTATCATACCGACACCGACGTAAGGAATTACATCAAATTTCGACAAACCATACTCGTTGCACTGCATGTTGTGCGTGAGATTATACATGAAGTCTGCATGAACGAACTGGTACTTCATAGACTGTAAGTTTGCGTTCTTGAATTTAATCCCTTGATAACCAATTCTGCCACCGACGGCAGGAGTGAGCCACTTACCAACACCGATTTGCAACACCGGCATAATACGGTCGAAAAGGTCCCCACACCCTATAGGAGTGCCGATGAAAGCGGAGGTTCCTCCTTTTGCTTCCACGAACCAATTGTTATCCCAACCAGTAGTTGATGTTATACCGTCAAGGTAAGATGGAGTTAAGGGAACAAGTAACTCGGCTTTGTCCCTTGCTTCAATTTGGCATCGTTGCTGTGCCGTTACAATACTGTCTCTTGCCATAGACACCATAGATGTCAGGCTGAGCAGAAACATGAATACATACTTCTTCATAATTTGAATTTGATTGTTTTACTTTCTTCTGTTATCTCTTTAGTTTTGACACCTTGAACCCCATTTCTTGGAACTTCTGTCTCCATTGCTGGCAGATTGGGGCATTCTTGGTGTGTTCGTTGAACTCTTGCGCAGAGTTGTGCAACTGTTGTTTTTGCTTTGGCGTTAACCATTCTGGAGAGTTTTGCCGCTTCTCCGATGGTAAGACACCTGATTTCTGATGCAATTCCATATTTTCTTAAATCTTGGTCTGTAATACCCGATGCCTTTAGTCTTTCGATAAGGCTTTCATCAATTCTAATATCTTTGAGCTTGCCGAAGCTGCCATGACCGAATGTGGTCATCATCACAACATTACCACCCTTGCTTTGTATGTAGTCCCTCATATCCCGAAGTTCGGCACCCGATGTAATAAAATCATCCAAGAGGATATAATCTACCCCTTTCTTGACCTCACCTTCAAAACGTACACGTTTGCTAATCCTTGATATGTCAGAAGCATTGGTATGGGAGACGTCTGTGACCGCAATGATATTATGTTCTACATCCATCCCTATTGCCGAGAATTTTGCAGCGTAAGCAGCCGGTATCATATTGACCTTGCTGTCTTGCATCTTGTGATTATAAGCAATATGAGCGTTGGGATAGCATCTTGCAATAGAGCAAACCTTATCGTCCTTAACCAAGTCGTTGACCAAACGTAACGCTGCATCATAATCTCCATGTTTTGCTGCATGGAAATCAGGATGTTTGCGTGCTATGGCAGAACTGGTATGATTGATAACAGCAGGGAAATAGTTACCCCAAGCCATCCCTTCTGGCATATTGTCTTTCTGCTGTAACATATATATTGCTGTACTCAAATCAACTTCTATTGGTGTATTTCCAAGATACATCTCTGCTCCTTCTTCTTCTGATATTGTGAACAACACCTCTAATTTAGGGTTTGGTTCATATATTTTAACGATGAAATCGGGGCTGTTCGGTGCTTCTTGCTGCTACCTCCTCATGTTGGACTTGGGGTTTGGGTTGCTCTTGTGTAGACTGATTTTCTTGATTTGACACAGTCAGTCTCTCAGCCTTGTTACCAAAAACAGGAGTGAAAGCCTTGTTCTTTTCACGGATGTCCGAGAAATCAGCCTCCCAACCGTCTCGTTCAAGACGCTGCGCCACAGCATCAAGCCTCTGACTGATGAATGAGGAGGAACGCTTGACATCCATTAGAGAGGTCTTGATGAAATTGGGGTCTTCCTTCAGACTGTCAAGCCAAGACTTCAAGTAAGCGGCGCTGTCGCTTTTTACATGCTTCTCCATTCCGTACTGTGAAGAGACAAGTGCGGCTGTAAGCTCTGCGACAAGTTCTTCCTTTGCGTATGACTCACTTCCAAAGGTGGAGCCAGAAACCAATCGGTTCAAGCGGTTTTCAGAACCTGAGGCATGGCTCATCTCATGTAAGAGATTGCTGTAGAAGGACTCACCATCTATGAACTGTGCCTTTTCGGGAATGACTATCTCGTCTTTACTGATGCTATAATAGGCATTGTCTCCATGAATGGGCTTTATGGGACATACATAGAGGTTTTTCTCTATCATGGCATCCAAAGCAGGGAAATCAACCATACCTTCTGTGGTGCGCAGACTCTGCCCAACGGCTTCATCCTTGAACTTTTGATACATCTCTGGACGTGCTTCTTTGAGATTGGTCTGGTCGAGATTGAAGACGTTATAAACCTGCAACTTTGGGTAGACATTGTAGTTATTCCTCTCGTCTTGAGTGAGCTGCTTATAATCGTCGTACTTGATGTGCTCTTTTGTTTCTTTATGTACACATGTGAATGTGGTCAGCATAACCGGGGTGCTCTTTTCTCCTTTGTTGATGCCAACACGAGGGAGCTTGTTGCCGTTCTCGTCTACAGCAGCCTTCTTGCCATCTTTGTCTTTTGTGAAGTTCAGACTTACAATGCGGTCAAAGGTGGCATAACGGGAAGTCTGCCATCCATTCTTTTCCTGCATGAGCATCAGAACAATGCTGTTCATGCCATTGTAGTTCCGACCATTGAGATTTTTGGGCAGTTGGGCTACTTGCGGTGAAAACCAAGGCTTCTTCCAGTCTTCCTGCAAGTTGCGGATCTTTTCAATCATAAGTTCCGCAAAGGTGTTCAAAGCGCGGTCTTCCGCACTAAGCCCATCGGTATTGTATGTGTTCTTTTTCATACGCTCTGCTTTACTGTTGGGTGTTGATGTATTCGGTCATGTCATGCACACGACAAGAAAGTCTTACCACGTCATTGTAGGCTGAAACCTGCAATTCACCGGTTATGTCCACATGTGCCTTGGAGTGCATCCAATCAGGAATGATGCTCTCAACTGCTGCGCCTTTTTCTGGGAAGCGCATGAAATTAACCCATGTGCTCAGATACTCCTGTCCGTTCTTTTCCAAGGAATAGGCAGAGAACACGATGAACGGATGACCGTTCTTGTCTGTCTTCTGCTGATAGATATTCTCTTTCTTCAGATAGCCACGGAATGAGAGTGTACCTGAAATAGAGTCAAGTTCAGCCACATTTTGGGCAGTTATGGTGTTGCCTGTCAGATAGAAGTTCAAATTGTCTTCTTTCTTGCGGATGTCCAAATTGCCGTTTACTGCCACACGCAGTCCTTCAACATAAGACTGCGCCTCGTCCTGCTTGGCGTTTGGAAGCGAGACAAACACATCGATGCTTTTACTTGTTGTCTTAGCATCCGTTAAAACGACTGTCATGACAAATGACAAATACGGATTGTTGTTCTTGTCTGTACGAATATTTGCGCTGCGCTTTATCGTACCTATGACATTTGCTTCTGCTTTAATCATATCTTGTAAGTTTGATTGTTATTATCTTCTTTGAATGGTCTGTTGCTGGGATTGTTGCTGTGCTTCACTCTGCTCATAATTGTTGGATGCCTGATAAGAGAATGTTATGGCATTGACAATGCAGCCAATCCTTTGTCGCTTTGTGGTATCGTCACTGTCGCTTTGAAGAATGTTGGAGATACTGTTCTTCTCCGCATTGGTCAATTCATGGGTGTATTCCTTCTTGCCGTCATTAACGACAAGAACCGCATGTCCTTTGTCATTGATGCTCAATACAGCAGACTTCAGGTTGGGGACAAAGCTGCTGATGTCAATATGACGATTGATAACAGCATCACTGACCGCTTGCATCTTTTCTTCCTTACTCTTGTTCTCCATTTGGATGGTAAGCATAAGCAATGTCATGAACATTTGCATAAGGTTTCCCAAGAGACCTTTGTCACCTCCACCTTCAATGCCGAGGGCTGCATCTTCAGAGCCGAGGAGTTTACTCATCCAGTTTTCTGGTGTTTGCTCGTCGGTGTTTACAGCTTTTGTTCCGGCTGTCATGTATTCGGCAAGTATGTTCTTTCCGTTATGTTGTGCCTCGATATTGAGATTGCCCTTTTGACTGATTTCTGCAAGGTAAGCAGCTGGATTGACCCATTGCAACTTATTGTCTGCCGAGACGTTAATGACACCAAAATGAAGATGCTCACCTGTGGTTCGTGTGCCGGTATTACCCGAAACGCCCAACTTCTGACCAGCATTGACCGTATCGCCTTTCTTGACGGATATTTCACTAAGATGCATGTATTGCACCCTTGTTTTAGTTCCGTCTTCACGAGCATACTCCACCGTAACGGTTTTACCGCCACCAGTTGTAGTTCGATGATCGACACCGACAACCACGCCATTGTTTTCTGTGGCAAGGACTTTGTCCTTATTGGTCTTGATGTCTATGCCGTGGTGTATCTGCGTTTTGCCTTTGTTTATAGGATCTTCACGTTGACCGTAAGGAGACGTAATGAGCATGAACTCCCTGCGCTCTACCGGCATACTGTAACTTGATTGTGGCAAATTCATTCCAGTAGCTTTGGCTTTTGCACCTTCATTGTTTGACAATGGGTTGGACTGAACACCGAACTGCTTTCCCTCGGCATTCATCTGTTGTATCACCATTTTGTCAAAACGTTGGAGCTTTGCACCTTCAATAACATCAACTAATGTGGACACATAGTTGCTATCAGACGCATAACCACCTTTTTTGATACCTGCAGCCCAACCTTTATAGTCATCAGGAGATAGTTTTCTAACATATTGTTGGTACCGCTGCGCCATGAGTACCTTGGAATGGTCTTCATAGCTTTGCCCTACATTGTCATATTTCTTGAATTTCTCATTTGGCTTGTCATCGTCTGCCAGGACATAGTTTCCATTATATGTACCCTTTACGCCGAAATGGTTGTTGGCTGAATTTGCCAGTGGGCTTCTGCCGTCGGCAGACTCTATGATGCCCTGGGCAAGAGTTATTGATGCAGGTATGCCATATCGCCGCATCTGCTCCATAGCATACTCTGCATACCGTTCTATATATTGCTGTCTTGATGATGTCATATCATTCTGCTTTATCTGTGCATACCATGACGCTCTTCTTTCTGAGCGGAGACAACTTCCTTAACCTCTTGCTTGGCTTCTGGCTTGTTTTCCTCCTGCTGTGAGGTTTTCTGTCTTGGAGATTCCAACTGGTCACAAATGGCAACTCGTTCTCCTGCTCTGATAAGCTTGGGAAGGTAAGTATCGAGGGCATGATATGGGAAACCAGCCATCTTTAACGGCTTTCCTTCCTCATCCATACGCTTGCTGTGCTTTGTGAGCGTGATACCTAAGATATTGGAGGCCTTTACCGCGTCTTCCTTGTAGGTTTCATAGAAATCACCACAACGGAAAAGTAATAGTGCATCTGGGTGCTTTTGCTTCAAATCATTGTATTGCTTGATGATCGGGGGTACATTCGACATCTGCTGTTGCTGCCGTTTCTCCTCCTCGTGGTATTCACGGTGCTCATTCTCCTCATGGAGCTGAGTACCCTCCACGTCTGGAGAGATAGAACGCTTCATCTCCTCCAGTTTTCCTGCAAGGACATCAGAATACAGAATGGCTGCGAGGTGTGTCTTGTAGTCCTGCTTGTCATCAGCAAGCCACATTCTTTGCCATTGCGACTGGTTTATCTGCACGGACTTCTGCTTCTCATCACCGATGGTGGCAACAAGCAGAATTTTGTTGTCCTTTGTCTTAAAGGCATTGACCTTGCTGATAAGGTCTAACGCATTTTGTGAGGCATTGCTTCTAAAGATGTTGGCTTCCTTTTCGGGATTAGCTGCCACTACTGAGTAGTATTTCTGAGCGAACTGGGTTTTGAATTCATTCACATGAGTCTCATCATGGTCATTCTTCATCATGTCAAAATACAGGCTGACATCCTCACGACTGGGATGAACAGCAAAAGTATGGGCGTTCTCAGGCTTTGCAGCAAGTGTCCACTTGCCTTCATCGTCCTTCAGCATTGAGATCTGTGTAAAGGTTGATGGAACCTTGTTGATAGGAAATTGTGAAGCCCATGCCTGTTGGCGTTTTTCAGAAGGCTTCTCGATGAGTTTGATTTTTTCTCCATTCTCGGCCTTCTTTATCATCCCAACTGTGCGGTTCACGTCATGGAGAACCTTTTGCGCCATCGTCGGATTCGCTTTCAGTTCGGAAATGATATTCGGTAACTGTTCAACGGTCTGCGGACGCATCTTCGCTGTCATGCCCAACTCAAGCATTCTGTGTGCAGACGCAAGCTCTTCTACAAGCATTTCCATATGTTGCTGAACTTCTGACGGTGTCTTTACGCCATCAACGGAAAGTCCATTTCGTCCTAAGCGTTGGGGAACACCTGTCGCATGGACAATCTGCCGGGTTACCTCTTGCACATAGTCTGCATACGAAGAAAAATCCTTCTGGGCAGGGATGTGTAATGTATCTTTTTTGCTATCATAATGTGCAATACCAGTGGCATCCTTGCGGATAGGGACGAGATTGTCCTTCATACTCTGGATGAACTTGTTGACATCCATTCGAAGGTGCTTGTCGTCTTTCGGTCGTTCTGCGCCATACAACTCCAACTGTTTGTCATACTCTTCTTTGTGAACATGGGACATGGTTGTCTGGTCTATGTTGAAAACGGTATATACGTCTTCACGCGGATTGACCTTGTACTTCGCTTTTTCTGCATCTGCGAGAGAATTGTATTCAGCACGGCTGATTTTATTCTCCGCATTGTCTTTGTTGACGTACTGGTTGAGGTTCAGCCAAACGAAAGGGACTCCTTTCTGTCCTTTCTTAACGGCCTCACTGCGGTCATGGGTTTCATTGAACATCGTGTAGCTGTTGGTCTTGAACTCGCCATTGTCACTGTGCATGGCCATGATAAGCGCATTGACTGGAGTAATCCGTAATGTCTTGTCATAGAACTGAGGCATTGCCTTTTGCCCTGCATTAAGCAAGGTTCCTCCATTCTTGTTAGCTCTTTCAAGGGCTGCAACTAAGACTTGCGCTTGTCGCTCTGCACCTGTTTTTTTGTTGATGTTTTCTTCTGCCATATTATCGTATCATTTAATGGTGTTATGCTGTTATTTTTCATTCATTTCAAGGACACCTTGGAGATGTGGATATTCACAGCCAATGTACTGAACCCAATCAATATTGTTGTCTTGAAAATATTGTCTCAGGAATTTGGTGTTTGCTTCAAAATTATCTGATGCAAAGACCAGTATACGTCTATTCTTATAGCGGTATTTTCCTTTTTTGTCCCGGAAGCGTTCTCTTAGAAAGACACTTTTCCATACTCCTTTGTCTTTGTTTATTGATGGGTCTATGATAAGCATATCATGCCCCCAGACATCTTCGCTATAGATATACGTTTTCTCTTTGACTATCAAATGTTCTTTGGTATGCTTTATTGCAGTTTCCCTATTCGGTGCTCTTACGATGTATTCTTTGACTCTCCAATCTGATGTTTCGTTAGTCAACCAATATTCAAGGTTTTCTACGATTACAATATGCAGTTTTTCTTTCTTCATGACTATTTCTTGTTATTAGCGTATTCCTCTCACTTGTTCGCGCTCTTGTTTTTGCTCATAGCTTTCTGAGGCATTGCGCAAATCCTGTCTGTTGGATATTGTTGCCTGGTCAGCCTTGGCAAGTATGCGGTTGGCAATCGTGTTCACAGTCAAGGCTCCCTCATTGTATGCTTCGATAACTGATTGCGGTAAAGTGACAAGACGAGGAACGTTATCCATGTCAACAAGTAACACGTTACCTTCTATCTGTGGGTTCTTCAGTCGTTTGTCAAGCTCCTCATCAGCATACCGTTTATAGCGAGAAACAGGTTGCTCGCCATTCTCTTTCCGATACTCGGCAAGAGCCTCTTGACCAACAGTATTGAATAGACTGGCACCACCATACAACATGAGCGGTATCTTCATCAAAGGATTACTGATGACTGTTCCAGTGAGAAGGGCCGCCAAAGGCATCATTGTTTCCTTGTTCAGCCCTATAGACCTTGTCTTTCCCGTAAACACGCCGACTAACATGTCTGGCAGCATGGACAGTGTGATTCCCAGATGTTGCATGGTGTCCCCCATGCCACCCATTCCCATGGAACCAATCAAGTTGTCCCATCCTGCGTATTCTCCAGTAGAAGCACCTTGCATTGTTGCTTGCGCGGCCTCCGCTTCATTGGCGTTTGTCGTGTAAGCCGTAGAATCATCTGCTTCCGCTATATTGGAATAATGCACAGCATCTTTACCATTTTTGCGGTCTGCGAGTTCTTTCTGTATTACTTTGGCGAATGTCTCGTATTCCATAGCACGAAAAGTGGCATCAGAAACGGACATCATGGTGGATTTGCCGTTTGCTTTCACCGTTCGTTCCCCAGCATTGACGGCTTGATTGACCTTATTCCTATATCTCTGACCATTCTTGTTTGCCCAGTCCAAAGCAATGCTCAACTGTTTGTCTGTAGCATAAGCACAACTTTTGAATCCCATCTGATCAAGCATCCATTTAGGGACACTGGCTTTCTTCTTGCTTGCAGCTGCTACCTCCTTCTTTGCCTGTTGTTTCTGTTGTTCTACATACTTTTTTTGTTGGCCTTGGGACGTGCGTTCAACCACTTCCGTACCACCATCCATAGCCAACTGTCCGAAGAAACCGCCAGCACCCCATGTAGTAGCGGCGTTGATAAGCCATGAACCGATGTTTCCTGCCACTTCTTCAAGAAGAGAAGGGTTGTACTTTTCTTCAGCTTTCTTATTTATATGGTCTTGCAATGAGGTCGTTCTGACCCTTTCAGGAATATAGAAGATACTTCCTTCTGCCGCTTTACGGAGTATGTAGTCTGCACTTGACTTTGGCATTTGCTGCTTGACAAGGTAGTCTATCATCTTTTTCTCCATCACAGCATCAACGGTTATGTGCTGTCTTTTCAGTTCAGCCTTGACCATGTTGATATAGTCATCTACCGTCTTACTATTCCACTCGCCAATGTATTTTAGGTTGTTATAATAGGTCGCTGTGGCAGTCATGCCACCATCTGGCCCTGCCGCCCCTGCCAAAACAGCTCCCAATGAAGAACTATATCTTCCATATTCCTCCATCTGTTTACGGCTTAGGTCATCACGAACTTTCTTCATGATGGGGATGACTTTGGATGTGAAGATGTCTTGCTTGTCGTTATTTGCTGTTGCCATGATTATATGAATGACTGTCTTAACTGATTGATTACCTGTTCTCTTGTTTGGGCAAGGGCTGCATGGAGGACTTCCATCTGACGAGGGAAAAACTCTTCCAACCACTCGTCCTTTGCCACATTGTCCTGTATGAACTTAATGGCTAACTGGCGATTGATTTCTATGGCTCGTTCACCTTTCTTCTTGCCATTGAACCAAGCCTTTGTCCACCACACGATGCCGTCCTTGTCGGGATAGACGCTGACGGTACGTTGTATGTCGAAGCTCTGAATGTCTATGTCGAAATTCTCGAATGGGTCTATTATCCCTTGGCTTGCTATGGCGTTGTCAGTAGCTTTTTTTTTTCGTACTCCGTCATTGTAGAGAGAAACACTCCATGCATCAGAGCAAGGTAGTTGAGAAAGTCATGTGTCAAGATGGTCTGTATGCGTCCTATGATGCCCAAGCTACGCTCTCCCAAGCCCAAGGGGTTGAGCATACTCGGTGTGTGTTCATAATAAGCTCCACTACTTGCACCCTCTGCCAAGACATCACGTAGAACTTGCTCTGTTCCGTTGGGTACCTTGTATCTGCTTGTCAGCAAGTCTATCATGTACTTGCCGAAGAACCTCTGATACATTTGGTCAATCTCTGGTTGCTGGCTATCGTATGGAGTTTCCACTTTGAAGTCCAATGTGGCAATTTCAGGATTGTTCCCTTGAATGGTCTTCTGCTCATAAACTATAAGATTGTCCCTCACCATCGTAAGAAACTCTATCGGGTCTATTTCATCACCATTGAAACGAACTTCAATGTGAAGGGTGTCATCACACACAGCAATGTTGTCACCAGCATTTACGCTTTTGCCAAAATTGCAAATGGATTCCTTGATATGTGAATAGACCACATCATAGACAGCGGAGCTTCCTGCTGCATAATTGCGATAGTTAACTGTTATGTTGAATCCTTTTTCACGGTCACTGGCTATTCCAGATACTACACCTGTGGCAAGAGCTTTGAGCCATGTGTTGGGATAGACCTTGAAGTCTACTCCATGATGAAAGAACTCCTTGCCAGTCACAGGGTGTGTCTGTTTACCATAGCCGAGCGTTATCTCCAAAGGTGTCGTTTCTGACAACTCAAATGGCATGGCGTAACCGCTTGGAGAAACAAGATTCATAGACTGTTTGTATTCCATGTCTTTGCTTATTTGTTTAGTTGAGCTTTATGTCCGGCTTGACGATACCTGTGCCAGGTCTTAAGATTGGGTCAAACCTATGGTCTGGCCGCCAGATCGGATTGTTGATGTCGGGAATTGTTATGTCTATTTTTCCCCAACGGTCTCCACCTGCAAAGTCCCCAGAGGAACTTCCCGAAGAGTTCGTGTTTCCTGCAAGCAAGCCCGACTCCTGATAGTCGAAGAACTTAGGAAGGGCAATCGTCATACACAACATGGCTACACAACCTCCTCCCCATGTGAGAATGCGCTTCTTTACATTTCTGTCATTGTTGGCAATGGCATAATAGATGACAAACGCTGCCACTATGCCTATGATGCTTGCAAGGATATAACCCAATGCTTGAACATACGGCGTATAGCTATAAATGGCATCACCTGCAGTCCCTATGCCATCTGTAATGCTGTCTGCAAATGCATGACTTGCAAACAGGCTTGCTCCAATTACTGTTAATGTCTTTCTCATATTATTCGTATTATTGATGTTACTGATATTACCGATGTCTGTTGCGTTGTTGCTGTTCATCCTGCACCATCTCTTGATTTTCGGCTTGGGCAACTGTCTGTGTCTGCCGTTGTGAGTTGCTGCCTATCATCATCATGGCCATCAATGCGCCACCGACTTTTCCCAGTAGTCCAGTCCGACCAAATACCATATAGGCTGCAGCTATCAAAGCACCTATTCCCCAACCAGAGATTTTCCCCGAAGCAAGATTGTTGAAGAAATTACCAAACATATTGGTTCCGTTGCCTCCAAACAGGTTGCCGATGAAAGAGCTGATGCCTTTCAATGTGTCCCCAAAAGTTCCCAGCAATCCTTTTGTTTCCGCTGCGGTGTCCTTAATTTCTGAAATGACCTTGTTTGTGGTGTCCTTTATTTGCTCTACCGTGTTTTCACCTGTATAGCCGTTTACGACATCGTGCGCAAAGTCTCCAGTTCCGTCTGTTCCACCACGGAGCGTTTTACCTACAGCTGTGCCAATGGACTCGTCTGGATGCGAAAGTTTCTGCCATCCTGCGAAAGTTGCCACACTTGCAACTGCTGTGGTTTTCGGATTTTTTGCGACAGCGCCAACAACGGAACTGCCGCCTTTCCATAGCGTGGACGTTACTTTAACTCCACTTCTCCATAGTTTGGGTATAACCCTTGTCGCTAATGATAACCAACCCATATCTTTCTATTTTTTAGGTTTTACACTCTTTGCATTTACTCTCCACACACTCAGACAGTCTTCTATAATTCCTGCCTTACCAGTTCTATGTGGCAAGGAGCCATATTCAATGTTGTGCCACACAAGTCCCATATTCGTGCATCTGACAAGTTTTGTCAATGTTGCTAACTGATAGTTCATGTCCTTTAGCTGAGGACGGATAGAGAACACCAGTTCTACGCGTTGCTTCTCGGTCATCTTATTGTTGATACACACCTGACGGATTGTATTGACGATGCCGACGCTCTTGTTTATGATGCTGACATAAATGTCGTTACGCTTGTTGTGCAAGGCTACAGCCACGGCATTTGTCGGCGCATTGCCAATCTGTGCAGACAACTTGTTCATGTTCTCACACAGATGATTGATCTCATAATAGAAACCATATGTTTGTGCAGCGTATGAGATGATGCTACGGAAGGAATTCAGATAGTTGTCAAACTGCTTCTGATAGTTGGCTGTACTCTCCACTTCCTGCTTCAGCCATACATGTCCCTCGGTTTCTGTTGCCATAGTTTTCAACTGTGAGTTGTATTGCGACTTTGCCTTGTTGGTGTAGTCGATAATCATACCGGTCAAGACTGGATCCATCTGTGCATAGCTTCTTGTAGGATTCATCCATACGAGTAAGCCAAGTAATATGGGTAATACAATGGTCTTCATACGCTACTTTGAATACAGTGAAACTTCCTTGGCATAACGCTTCCAATGTGAAAAAGACTGCAATGCCACTTCATGCTTGTCCCTTTCGATCATTC
>ENA-OOWE01000073-OOWE01000073.1-human-gut-metagenome-genome-assembly--contig:-NODE-73-length-38115-cov-3.129401_pt1 | contig 38115 bp, 41 predicted proteins | sample MGYA00241402_ERZ501311 | MGnify/ENA primary metagenome ERZ501311 (study PRJEB25962, sample SAMEA2042363) | human gut metagenome | biome: human gut; feature: human-associated habitat; material: faeces... | reverse complement strand
CCTGCGGTGCCGTACTGCCCGCCGCTTCCGTCTTATCCATGAAGTACGTGGAAGCCAAGGCTCACGAAAGTGAGGACATCCGCCCCGTTGTCATGAAGCTGATGCGCAAATTCAATGCAAAATACGGTTCCACCCTGTGCAAGGACATCAAGCCCCAGTCCTTCAAGCCGGAATACCGCTGCAAGATGACCGTGGAAACGGCATGCGATATTTTGGAAGAAACGATTAAAGAGTATGAGGAGGAAAAGAAGGCATAAAATCCCCTTAGTTAAACAGCAAAAGTGCCTACGGCACTCTGAGCTCCCCTACCCCTCATGAATGAGGGGTGGGGGCTTTCCTTATTTCTCTTCGTAATTATTCAACACGTACTGCAGCATCTCTAATGCAACTTCCTTTTCAACTCGCTTCTTTGATGATAATTCGGCTTTGAACGAGTCAGATAATCCGCTTCTATCGGAACCTCCCAGCCACTGTCATTAAGGCAGTCTTCCATGTCTTCCGCAGTACTTGCTTTCATCGCAAAACATACTGCCTTAGACACACCTTCATATACCATAGCGGTACCAATATTATCATGTACATAATTTACGGCACGCTCTTTTCTGATTCCAAAACGCTGAGCCTCAGCATATGCATCAATGTTAGCTCCAATAAAGATAAACTCCCAGCCATACTTTTTCTGCTGGCGCTTTACCATCTTCTGAATCTTATCATAGGAATACTGCCTGCTGGCATTCTCCATTCCGTCCGTGGTGATTACAAAGATGGTCTTTTCCGGCCGTTCTTCCGGTCTTGCATACTTATGAATGTTGCCGATATGATGGATTGCTCCACCTACAGCGTCAAGAAGAGCCGTACATCCGCGAACGTAATATTCTTTATCCGTCATCTTCTTAATCTTATCAATCGGAACTCTGTCATGCAGCACTTCGCATCTATCATCAAACAGCACCGTAGATATATATGCTTTCTCACCGGTTTTTTTCTGCTTCTCCATCATAGAATTGAAACCACCGATAGTGTCCGCCTCAAGTCCTCCCATAGACCCGCTTCTATCCAAAATATAAACGATTTCTGTTAAACCTTTACTCATTATTCTCTACCTCCGTTATCTATTACTGACCTCCCTGCAGTGAGGCATTTCCTTGTTGTGATGTAATAATAACCCATAAGTAAAGAAAAAAGGTCAACCCTGAGGCGACCTTTCAAAGTTATTGATTTGACAGCGGATCCAGTCCGTAATCAAACAGTACAATATCAATTTTCAGCACATTGTAGTCCTCATGTTCTATAAAGTATTCGACAATCTTATCCGTCTGCGATATCGGTGAGAGCGCATACCCGGCAATTCTAAGAAAGTCAATCGTCTCGTCAAGATTAAGTCGTAAACCCACGGCAAGTGCAAGCATCTTCTCCTTTGAAGGCTTTACCTGTCCCTTAAGCAGTTTTGAAAAATACTGCTTGGAAATATTCGCCGCAGCATATACTTCGGAGTTTTTTAACCCCTTCTTATTGATAAGCTGCTGTAAATGCTTCTCAAAGGAATCTGTGTAGATTTTCTTTAATGCATCCTCTAATGACGGTGTTTCAAAGATAATTTCATCCTCATCCCTGATTTCATCCCTGTTTTCTCTTCGCAGAAATAATGGAATATGGATAGACTTTGATATAGAACCAACTCTGCTCTCCGGGTTATTTCCTTTCTCTCGCGAATAGCTGTCATCTCTGTATTCCTCTGCAAGAGCTGTCGCCACGTATCCATCATCGACAAAACCGGCGACATCTTCTACCAGTTTACCGGAAATGGTTACATCCTCACTACCAAATACAACAAGCGTAATTTCTATATCATTATCTTCCAGGAAAGCTGTAAAAGTATCAACGGCAATCTGTATTCCCAGTTCCTTCGGGAACCCATAGGTACCGGTAGCAAGAAGCGGAAAAGCAATGGATTTACATCCGCAGTCTTTTGCCAACTGCAAAGCTTTCTCATAACAAGTACGAAGACATGCTTCCTCTCCTTTGCTTCCATCCGTCCACCATGGACCACTTACATGAATAATATACTTTGCATCAAGAGCAAAGGCATCCGTGATTGCTGCTTCCCCCGGCATCAGAACACCTATCTTCTTGCGTGCTTCAAGAAGCTTATCCTTACCGGCCGCTTTATATATAGCAGAATCTACACCACCACCAACGGTAACATTAGGATTTGCCGTATTCACAATGGCATCTGCTTTTACTTTTGTTATGTCATTTCTGATAATCTGAAAAGGCAAATCATCACCTCCAACTTCATAATAGTCTATCAACTGTGACTTTTACTGTTGTTCCAATTATAAAATTATTTTTTTATCTGCAAATACTTTTCTATCAATTTCCTTGCTTCATCCCCATGTTCGGCTGTCGTCGAATAAATAGAAAACGAAAGATAGTTTCTTACAAGCAAGCCTGCATCAACTATCTTTCGTTTCACATATTTTTAATACCAATCCAGTACCATTGCATTTTTCATTATTGTGTGTAGTTCCGGTGGCTTGCAAGTTCGTTTACTATTCAGAATAATATTCTGTCAGTTTGCTTGTCCACCTATGAAAATTATAATCTCCAGCCGATATTTCTGCAAGAAAAAGTTACGTGGTACTAATGGTTAATACCACGGTTGCTTTCTATATACTGACTGAAATCAATTACCTTTGCAGGCTTTCTCTTAGCAGCAATTCCTAATCGTTCCATGTCTAATTTAAAAAGTTCACTCGGATATCCATATGCGTCAAATCCCTCAGGCTGGCAAATATCTCTGTTTAGATACTCACTAAGTTCCCATTGATACTTTGCTTCTTTCTCCAACTTTTTACCAAAATACAGTGCATCCATTACCATTCTGTTAATGCCACCAACCGATTTCCTACCATGAGTTTTAGTTACAGTTGTATCGCCTGACATTTTAAAATACTGTCTTATCTGATCTTCGGAATATCCCATTTCCTGCATCACAACATGAATCACACGACTAATGTACATTGTATAATACTTCCAGTTTCCCTGCTCAATATCCGTCATTGCTATTGTATAACGATTACTGGCATTTACAATAAACAAGACATTTCTTCCTTTTATTTTCGTCAAATGTGTGTCCCAGCAGAACACAAGTGAAACACCTTTGCTTTCTTCAATCTTTGTTGTTTTTAGTCGATCTTGAACTGCTTTTGTTGCACCAATCTCCATATGTATCACCTGCTCATCTCAAGTATTCTCTTCACTTCCAGCTGTAATTCATCACTAAAGTCTGATAAATCATCATATGTAATTACTTTCAGTCTAATAAACCGAACAATATCCCATAGCACCTGTGACTTACTCATCTCTATGATAACTCCAGGATGCCGCTTATCTTCTTTTATCCGTTTTTCAAGTTCCCAGAATTTCTCTGATGCAGGCTTTTCATCATCATTCAGAAAATTTACATACTCTTTAATAAGACCTTCCATATAATTTCCCTGCCAACCTGATAATTTTTCTCGAAATAGCTTCCAATCTTTTTTACTTATGTCTATGATTTTGAACCTCCTCAGTCTCATGTTAGTCTCAACAAACATTTTCAAAAATGAAACTAACTTTGAAATATTCATTTTTCAGAAAGCTCTTTCTTAAAATATTCTGATTTTAGTCACTTGATTTTTCTCAAAATTTCTATGACATTTTCTATGACATTCCCCATCTTCATTATAAGAGTTACTTAAACCAAATTTGTAACTTTAACCAATTCAGTTTTTATCTTCTCCTGACTTCCACACATAAAGCTTTCACATTCAGGAATGCTCTATATCTCATTTTTATTCTATGAATACATACTTTCCCTTTCCTTTACCATTCACCGTTTTAACAACTTTCATGTCTCTAAGCTTTGTCATGACTGCTCTTGCTGTGGATGGTGAGCAATCAAGAATTTCTTTTATTTCTTTTGTTCCAAAAATCTGATTTTTCTCTATTTCATCATACACCTTAAGAATATTTGCCTTCGAAGGTTCATTATATTTTTGTTGCTTAATCGCCGACTTTATCCTATCAACCGCCGATTTTTTATCGTCAATCGCCGACTTTTCTTCTCCAATCGCCGGCTTTTGGTAATCAATCAACGATTTATTGACTGCAACAGCCAATTTTTTTAATGAATCAGCGCTTTTTTCAACAATAGTTTTTCCAACTTTTGAATTATAAATAACCGCCTGCAACATAAAAGCATTTGTATGATAAACAGGATCCTTTAGTCCCACCTGCTCCAACTCATTACACATACGATTAACACCTTCACCAAATTCTTTTACAAATTTATAATTCTTTAAAAATTCTGCAATCTTAGGATTTCTGGAAAAATGTGTAAAACGTATATTGTCCGCTCTTACAAGCCCCGGAAGTTTTCCAGGGCTTTCAACTACTATATGATCATCAAACATCTTTATCTGAATATCTGTACCAGTAATACTGTAAGCACGATGAGTAACTGCATTTACAATCAATTCTTGTCTTACAAACTTAGGATATTCCTCATCTGTAACAAATGTTCCATCTGATCCAAGATATGTTTTTTCTTTTACCTGCGTATCCAAATATGCAATTGCCTCATTTATCATATTAAGCAGTGTGCCTTCAAAGATGACATCCTTAATACTTCTCATTCTTAATGCTGTCTGTTCATTATATGGTCTATACTCAGTATTAAATGTCCAACCTGTATTAGATTTTACATACCGTAATAAATTATCATGTTTTCTCGGCCAATCTTTCGGTGGTAAGGCTCCACCATTATATGTCCATATTATTTCGTTTCTAAAATTATCCTGTCCAAAAACCTCATCCATAATCAAACGTATATGATGGCATTTATGATAATCCAAATGAACTATAATTTGGCCTGTATCTGACAGTAATTCCTTTAAAAGCACGAATCTCTCATACATAAATTGTAAATACTCATCATTTGTCCAAATATCACTATACTGTTTTTCTTCGAATGATGTATTATCATTGTAAACAACTACACCTTTTTTCTTAATTTTTTTCTTATAATCAGCCTTACTATCAAACGGTGGATCAATATAAATTAGATCTATCTTTCCTCTATAATCCTTTAACATGTGGCTCATCACCTGAAGATTATCTCCCCAAAATATCTTATTCATCCAACCATCCTTAGGCTCTCCATAGGATTCCTTAAGCTGTGCAGGATAATACTGCGTTGATGTATAAGGCCTTTTTCCCGTCCAATGTAACTCCGGATATCCTTTTATTGGTTGTCTTTGTTCAAATGTAAATGAAATCTGTCCATCCATTAGCAATCTCCTTTTCTTCTACAGTAATGTCTCATATCACAGTTGGCACAAAGATTTTTATCTTTTGCTCTGCCACTAAAATCTTTATGTTGTATTTTTTCAACCACTTCATCAAATTCTTTTATTGTTTTATCAGTCATTTCCGTTGACTTATTAAATGTTACTGTTGGTACACCATTATCCTCACCAGTATAATACAAATGCATTTTACTTACCTTTTTGCCTGTCTTTTCCTCAATAAGATGAGCATACACTTCAAGCTGTCTCCTATAACGATTCATCTCCGCTGTTTCAATTAAAACATCTGGTTTCTTCTCGGATTTAAAGTCAACAATCTCTACTGTATCACCTTCGCCCCTGATAAGGTCAACCTTTCCAAGCAATATATAATCAGGCTTTACTAAACTTACTTCCACCTCTGCATCTTGAATTCGACTCCAGTCACTCTGATTTCTCTCAACATACCTCAAAACCTGTTTATACGCAGCTTCTATCTGCGGTTGTCCTAAATAAGAATGCTCACATTTCGATAATGTCATATAATTAGTATCAAACCACTCTCGTATTGTTTCTGGCACTATTGTCTGTTCTTCATGACGCATAGCTGCACGATGAATGTCTTCTATTGTCTCGTGCACTAAAGTTCCAAAGAGCGTTGCACCTACTCTTACCTGCGTAAATCCAAGTTCTTTAAAAAATTTATACTGTAATGCACAATTCTCATACAGAGCGATGTGAGAAGTAAAAGAATATGTATCCTTTATATTTACAGGCTTTACCTTTTCCAACTTTATTTCTGAAAGATTTACATCTTCATAAGCAGGTAGCTTCTCATAGCACTCTTCAAAATATTTGCTTGGTGTGGCTCCATGACCTTTCTTTTCACAACAAGAGAGTACCAATAAATTTTGTGCTCTTGAAAATGCCGTATAGTATAATCGCCAAAAATCAAAGAATTTTATATCTTCCCTTGTCTCAAAAACTTTTCTATGGAAATATTTATTTTCTATTTCTTCTAGCAAATAATTTCCACTACTTCTCGGTGTTCCATTTAATGAATCAACAATCACTATTGGAAACTCCATTCCTTTTGACTGATGTATAGTCATAAATGAAACACACCCACTCGGAGCATACTCCGAATCATCTTCATACTCTGTAATTCCTCCGCCAAATAAGAAGCGAAAATACATATTAAAAAAACGTTCTACTGCATCTATAATATTGTTTTCCGTGAAGACGTCTATCCGATGTAGATATTCGTACTTTCCCAAAATTGAAGATAAAATTGATAAGTTTCTCGCAGGTCTTTCATCTATCACCCCTGATTTCATATCTATCCCTAAGTATGAACTAAATGGTTCAAACTGTAATAACTGATACAGTAATCCTGTAAATGCGTAATCTGCATTGTCCTTTCTTAGATTAGCGTGTTTCTGCATCTTCTCTGCAATCCATTTCCCCAATGTATCTCTATACTGTAAAATAAGCTCTCTTGCATCAGCTATACATTGAGTATCGTAATATTTATAGAGATTTTCAAAATCATACGGAAAATCTCTTTGTTGTAACTTACGAACATACTCTGGGAAACATAAGATCATACACCCTATTACCTGCTTTATCTCTTTTCTTTCAAAGAACATTTCCGAACGAGGTGAATAAACTTTAATACCATGTTCCTCAAGATATTCAACCATACCTATGATTTTATCTCCTTTTACAGACTTGCAAAGAACTGCAATCTGATTATAATCAGTTAGCACACCACCACTTTTTAATTGTGTAATAAATGAATACACTTGTTCATACCAATCATCTAACAAATCTTTTCCTGAACATTTAATAACACCTACTTTAGCAGCCCTTTTCTCTTTCGGCGGAACAGTCTTCTTCTCAAACCTAAAATTCTTCCACATAAAATCATATGCCCTACCATCTGTTGTGCTCATCCACTTATTGTAAAAATCAATAATTTGTCTCTCTGAACGATAATTTGTAACAAGTTTAACCTGCTTACATTCTCCTTCTGCAAAATGGCCTGGAAATTCCAATATATTTCTTATTGTTGCTCCTCGAAAACGATACAAACCTTGATCATCGTCTCCCACAACACATATATTTTTATTTTTTCCGGCAATCAAAAACACAAGTAATTCCTGTATGTAATTTGTATCCTGATATTCATCAACCATCACATACTTAATTTTCTGCTGTATTTCTTCCAATATGCTTGGTTTCTCGATCAATAATTTATATGCTTCTGTTTGAATACTTGAAAAATCAATTAAATTCTCATCTTCCATGAAGATATTGTACTGTTTCATAATATTTGCAACAGCTACAATATGATACACCTGCTTAATATCTTTCTGGCAAAATTCCACATTATCAGCACTTCTGTTTTTATCTACATTCTTAGCCGTAAATGCTCTGGTATTATGGTTCACAGAACCTTTTCCTATAGCCAGTTATTGAAGCTGTATCATGTAACCATGCAGCAATAATCACTACTACCTTATTGGTCCCATATTTTTCTGCCAATATCTCTGCATTTTCACCACAGTTTCAATGCGATAATAGCACCCATTTCAAATTTATTAGTTGGCTGCTTACATCTGCGATAAACTTCTTTCTGCAAATATTCTATAATATCGTTTCTCATTATCTCTTTATCTTTTCTCTTCTATCCCACTCCTCAATAAGTTTCGGCTGTATCAACGGATATGTCCAGTTTTCAGGCAATTCATCCATAAGCACAACCTTCTCCATTTCACTATGTAATTCTTTTGCAAATGCTGTTATCTCTGCAAAACAAAGCAGTCCAAATGTTTCCTCCCCAGTATCATTTACTCTGTTCTTACCTGTTACTGAATATACGCATATCGGTTTTATCTCAAATTGGACCGCTCCTGTTTCTTCCTGCAGTTCTCTTTTAGCGGTCTCAAGAATATCCTCTCCAGCTTCTCTATGCCCTCCCGGCACTTCATATGTATCTCTTTCTTTATGCTTACAAAATACCCATTTGCCGTTACTCTGTGAGATAATTACTGCAAATTTCAATAGTTCATCATTAACTGTATCATAAAATTTTACTTCCATCACTTTTTCCCTTCCAATTCTATCATAAACTCATTAAGAAATTCCTAACCACGTTGGTTAAGATATGGTTAGAATATTCTCTTATGAAAAATACTTTTGATCCTTATGTTTTTGAATCTGCTGAATTTTCTGCTGATTCTGCTAATTTTTCTGCTGATTTATCATCATTCTAAAATCACAAATGTAAACAAATTTGGCCGTTTAATTACATTCCGCACACCTACATCCATCAGAGGCTCCTGTCTCACCCCAAAAGCTTTCTTATCACCTTCTCATTCCGCCTTGTAAAATCAGAAAGTTCATAGGAACGTATACGCTCCTTAACCATATTCGGAACGACAAATCCATTTTTTACAAGTGTTGCAAGTCGATTGATTACGGTCTTATTTGTGACCTTAAGTTCTTTGCTGACTTCGATAGGCGTGAACTCTCTTTTGTAATTCTTCATGAGCAACAAAAGTAATTCTCTCTCTTTACCTTTTAGATACGAAAGGTTTCCTTCCAATTCTTCGCCATTTGAACTCTCCGACAATTCGCAAACCTTACTTGAATACAGCAGTACCATGCGAAGGAAATAATTGATCCAAATCTCAGGGTGAGGGGGATTATCCCGTCCCGAATAATACAGTGCAGGCAGCCCCATTTGGATTGATTCATAGTATTCATCAATATCATATGCGAAATACTCTTCTAATGAGCCAATTCCGTTAAAGCCATATCCGTTTATGTCTAGAATATATCCTGAGAGTAACCTTGCTGTTCGCCCATTTCCATCCTCAAACGGATGAATAGTTACAAGCTGATAATGAACCACGGCTGCGATTATGAGCGGATGATCATCTGTCGTGTTCACATATTTTACCAATTCATCCAATAAATCCGGTATATCAATATATTCCGGAGGAATATAATCAGGATTCCCTGTTTGTGAATCATATACAGCAAATAATACTCCGGGTGGCATTGGTCCCCGAAGTCCTATTCTTTCTTTCGAGGCTCCTTTTTCAACATACTTCTGTACATCCAATATCAGTTTCTTGGAAAACTGCTCCTTCTCCGCCGCCTTCTCTTCCAGATAATTCAGTGCCAGGAAATAATTACGGACCTCCTGCTCCGGTTTAAGATAATGTTTTCGTTCATCACTATCAATAACCTCATCCACCTGCTTCTCTGATAGAGGATTCCCCTCAATTTTAGCAGACGCATAGGAACTTTTCTTCTTTGAATTTTTTCGTAGCTTACTTGCTACATCAACCGGCAACGAAGCCTCCGATACTTTATATCTGTTTTTATCTATCTCCGTAATATACTTTAATATCTCATTTGACAAAGTAACTTTAATCATAAAAAAGCTGCCTCCTAACACATATATTATATCATGGGAGTGTCAATTTTTCATTAAAATTACACTATTTTTTCACTATTTTTCATTATTGTCCAGTAACTTCCATTGTTTTCCATATAATCTACTTTTACTACTAAAAACGAATAATCAAATATGGCTTGCGGGTGCTTAATTACTCTTTAACTTCGTTGAGCCTGGCTCCAGGATATTCTTGAGTTCCAATTTATGTGCACCTGCAACAAGCATCTATCATCCAAACCATCTTCTGTCCTGTAGATAACTTCATGCTTCTGAATATTTGCCTTGCAATGCCGTCACTAACCTTACGCCTTGCTTTCTTGGAATTATTTCTGACAAATTCCGTGCAACCGCTATTTTGAATAAACTGCATCGTTTTTGGAAAGAAGATATACACAATACTGATTCATGCTGATACCTTCCCTCTTAGAATGTTCTGCAAGGGAACGATGAAGACTTCGTGGGATTCTAAGTTTAAACTGTCCAGAATAATCCTCTAAGCTGTCCGGCTCATGGATTTCAATGCCATCTTCCATAGCAGCTTCCAACCATGCTTCTTGGCATCCAAAGCATTTGCGACAGCGGATTCTACTGTTTCGCCACAGGTAATACATCCCGGAAGCTCCGGAAATGAAACCACAAAACCACCCTCTTCCCTATCCTCTACAATTTCCATGCGATAATTCATTGCAAAATAATCAAATATTTTCCGATACTCGTGATAGAATTCCATAATCGATAACAAGCCATCTTTGCTTATGTTTTCAAGGATATCCTCTACGCAATATCCTTCTTTATTCAAAAACTCAGCAAACTCCGGATTTTTTTCTCTATAATCCCCCAGAATATAACGAAGTATTTTATCTTGAACTTTTATACAAAAATCAAATTCAAAGTTTCGTTCATCTACATTCTGATCGATCAACTCTAAAGGCATCTTAATCCTAAACGGTCCCGGAATGATATAGTACCATTTGTGATCCAGATCATAAAAATATCCATAATCAATAAATACAATTCTACTGAAAATACTTCGTTCCGAACAATCTAACCAAAATGGTTCACCCGTAAGGTCATGTGTTTCAATCCAACTGTATCCTCCGTATTCGCTTCCACGTTTTCCAATTAATGCAGTCTGCCCCAATCCAAAAAGATATTCAACATCTTCCGGCTCCAGATACCATAATAGAAGCCGTACACCTACCACTTTATAATATCCACCATTTCCGCTCCATCCATACTGAACATGACCATCCTCAAGTCGTCTTGCAATAATACTTATATCTCCCATATTCTTGTCACCTGTGAATTCTTATCATAATCAACTGCTGTTGCATATATGTCTGTAATTTTCTGGTAAAATCTTCTCTCACTTGCTCTGATTTCCTGAATCTCAGCAATAAGATGCTCAAAATAATCTTCGTCGAAAATCTGTCCATTAATCAATCTGCTTTTATCAAGAACATAACCCTGCTTTGTAAATGCATCCAATACCTTTGTTGCCCATGTTCTAAACTGCATTGCCCGCTCTGAATTAATGCGATAGCCCACAGCAATAATTGCGGCTAATGAATAAAATTTGTAGTTGTATATTTTTCCATTATCAGCAACTTGTGCAAAATTTGCACAAGTTGAATTTTCATCTAATTCTCCCTCTTTAAAAATATTGCTCAGATGTTTTGTAATCACACTTCTATCTACATCAAAAAGCTGCGAAATTGCTTTCTGCGTAAGCCATACATCACCATTCTGAACCCTTACTTCTATTCCGTCTTCTCCTGCATCTCGTGTGAAAACCAAGAAATCAACAGTGCTATTTCTTATCTGTAATTCTTTGCTCATAAAAGTGTTCCTTTCTCTAGATTCTATCAATACATCTCTATAAAACATTTTCCCCGGTTTCTTTCAAATATCAAGAAAGGAATTTCTGCTTTTGCCAGCATACTATTATTAACTGGAACATATTCATAATTTTCAATATCTGGTATACACTTTATAGCTTTCTTTTTATCTATACCATATAAATTATTTTCACTGCTGTTCCATAAAGCCTTAATCTTCAAAACAACACATTTTGTTTGAACCATCACCTTATATTTTTCAAGTCTGCCTTTTTCTATCTCATTTGATTTGTCGCCATAAGAAATAGTAATATATCTGGAGTTGGATTTTATAATGCGAACATCTCCATTCCTTACTGCCTCTTTAGGGAATCCCAAATCTTCAAAAAAGCTATCATAGTCTGTAATGTATTCTGGGAGTTCCATTTTGACTGCATAACTGCTATTTATAATATTCTGTATATCCTTATCATCAGCCCTGAACATATAAATATTCCATCCCGTTCTATCGCCATCATCATCTAATATTGGAATAGAACCATAAGGATTAAACATATGTAAATTAGACAAATCATCTTTTGTTGGCTTTTTAAATTTGACTATTTCAAATGTTATGCTCATGAATGTGCTCCTTTTCCATCGTTTTTTTCGTCATTTTTTTAGCGACGAATTGTTTTATACATCTTGCTTTTCGTCATTGTAAACTAACTTCTTATGCCCAAACAATTGCTTTAACAACTCTTTTGCGCTAATGGTTAGTACTGCGATTATTATCTATGTACCTGGTAAAATCAATTATCTTTTCTCTTTTTGTATTTCCATTTCAACACAAAGCATAACATGGTCCGGATATCCCTCAGGAATTCACTCAACAACCGGCATAATATTCTGCCATAAATTGCATACCATTTCCTTCATTATTCTGAATATACTGTAATAGTTCCTTATCAAACCTATCATTCATATATTCAACAATTATTGGACATACCCAATATTGACTTCCTTCCTGTGGATTTATACCCATTTCCAAAGCATCAAGATAATCTGATGAATGAAATTTAATACTATCTATAACTGACAACAAACTCAAAAATATATCTGTAATATTTTGAAGTGTCTCTATAAGCTCTTTCTCTTTATTTTTCTTTTTATCTTGATATATATAATTATCCATTACAAATCTAATGCCATTCGCATGGACATAATTATTTAACTTTCTATCCTCTCTCAACCACTTATTTGCAAGAAAATTTTCAAAAATATATTTAACCTTTTCATTATTACTTACCAAATATGATTTGTATTTTGATGTGTCAAAAAATTGTTTTCTATCCTCATTGTTTTCTGAGCTTTCCAACACGTTATAAATCCATTTTTCCATGGCTAGTTCTGCATCTGTTTTTCTTTCGCTTGAAATCAATATAGACACATCCAACTCTATCATTTTCATCATGGATTCTGGATCTATGGTGAATTTTTCTGCCTCTTCATCCGTTAAGCCATGCTCATTCTGTATAACATTCAACACAAATAAATACTGCATTAAATCATCTCTATACTTCCGTATTAAAGTATACGCATCCGAATATGCCTCTCTATTGCAACAAAAATCAATAGTCTCAAGAGTTCTACATATTGACATCATTGTTTCTCCAGATAGCATATATAGTCCTTTTTTCCCATAAGATACTTCTACAGACGAAAATGTTGAATCCGTTAAACAAAAGAATATATACCAAATATCTTCAATTTCTTCGAAATTAAATTTATAATTTGTAGTTTCTATCTCATCCATATTTTCTCCCTTATAATTTTTTTAAATATTTCTCCAATTCCAATAGGCTCATTTCTTCATACTCTTTAACTTATATCTTCCAAATATATTATTTCACTTCAAAAACGAGCCATCAAAACTTAATATTCTTATTTTTAGGAATCATCTTTCCGTATCCATTTTTCATATCTACAAAGATGCTATTTTCCCGTAAATCTACAGCCCCAGCCTTTTTTAATCTTTCATGATATGACTTTTGTTCAGAATAATCAACAGATTTTTTATAACTATAATTATTACTGGTTGTAACTTTTTTGAACATATATCATATCATCTCCTTTCACTACTGTGTAAAACCAGAAATTAGCTTATTAGCTTCTTTTTCAGTAATGTTATTTTTACACATATTTACTACTCTTGTTTCTCTTCCAGTAGCTTTATTAGTTTTAGTAGTTTTCAAGTTATATTTATCTGCATCTTTTGAAAGATATATTGTAGTAATTTTATCCTTTTCCACCAACTTCCAAACATCATTTTGATTTTCGTCAATCTCATACTGCCAATTTGTTGTACATTCTACAGTGGACAAATCATTTATAATATCTATCACATTACTATATCGTTTATCAGCATCAACTTCTAAACATTTATTAATAATCTTCCTAATTTTTAATGGAACATGTGGTAGATAACGTTTTCTTTCCGGAAATTGCCCGCTTGCAATATCATTGTTATTAAAATGTAATGCCACCTGCTCTTTCCAAATTTTGTTACCATTTACCATTCTATACATAGTCATACCAACTTGATAAATATCTGCTTGTCGACCTAATTCACTCGACAAGAATCTTTCTGGTGGCCAATGACACATATATAATTTGTTAGGTTGTATCAATTCTGTTTTCTTATCAAGATATTTAGCGAGTCCAAAATCAGTTAAAGTAGCCTTTCCATTATTGTTAATAAGTATATTTGTAGGCTTAATATCAAAATGAACCAGCCCGTAAGAATGAACAAATAATAATCCACTTAAAAATTCTAATGAATATTTTACCGCCTCTTCTACTGTTAAATTTCTCTCATCAAGTATCGACTGTATTGATCCATTTTTATAATATGGCATTACCATATAAATATTATCTGCATCGTAACTTGCATACTGGATTTCAGTAATATTAGGATGACTCACTTTATAAAGTATACTGGATTCCAAAAATAAATTTTCTTCATCTTCGTTCCCAAAATCTTTATAAATAGATGATTTACTAACCTTTTTGACAATAAATTGGTGTTTCAATTGTTTATCATCAGCCAAATATACTGCTGAATTTTTTCCCTCATCATTTCCTAGAGGTTTCATATTTTCCAAATCTACTACAGTTTGAATATCAAACATTTATTCCTCCCATAATTCCGACGCTGCCAATGCACACAAAATACTTTCTCTTTCTTCACTACTAAACTTCTGCCAATTATCTATCTCAAATGCATTTTCTCCATTAACACATTCTTTTAATTCCGATGCTGTCTTATGTAGCAAACTACTTAACTGCGACAACTTACAAGCCTTATAATAACTGACCCTACAGTTTGAAATCAGTTCTTGCAAAACGCCCTCTATATTCGCTCGTGTAATACTTATTGTACGTGAATTATCTTCCATTCGACGAATAACAGCACTTTCCACTTCATACTGATTGATTATAGTAAACACAATATTCCTTAAAAAGCTTAATCTATCTGGCTCTGTCATCATTACTGGCACATTAATTTTATCTACTATATCAACATTAACTAAATCTCCTACTCTGTCAGCAATGCAAAATGTAACAACCTTCGGAGATACTCTTAACCCTAGTGTCTTCATTTTTTCTCCTTGTATTCTATAAATTTTCATATAAGCTCTTGTATTAATTTTAACATAAGTACTATTTTTTTTCTATTATTTTTATAAAATATGGCTAAAAACTTATGACAACATAGCTTGTCATCTACAACACAATTTAACGCTCATACCTAAAATACTCCCTCGCCATCATCTCCGCTGTAGCCCGATTATACCCTTTCTTCAAATACCCATGCACAATTGTCCCGAACATTCCCTTAACCATTTCATCCTCAATATCACAATATGCCTGCATTTCCCCGGATAAAGCCATTTCCACATACTCTATCGGCTTATTGTCCAATAGCTTATGAAGCTTTGCCAGCGACTGCTCTGTCGTCCGCAGAGCCGCCTCAACCTCCCCACACTTTATCCGAAACATATTCCCGTCAACATACCACACCTCAACATATCCGTTATCCATGTTATAGGCACATTCTACAATGTTATCCAATCTGTTTTCATCCATCATATCAATCCATCCTTTCGTTTATCTCGCTCCATAAGACCTGTGATTCTGTCTTGCATGATGCTCCATGAGTTCCTTCTCCTTTACCTTACCGATAATAGTATCAATTTGCTCCGCACCGGCATATCGTTTCACACGCTCCAGATCGTCAGCTTTTTCCTGCAATAATTCTGTTTTAACAGACATATCTCTAATTTTTCCTTTATAAAATTCTACATCACTTGTGAGGTGCTTAACTTTATCTCGCAGTTGAAGAACTTCCTCTTTTAATCTAACACATTGGATTGTCAAGCTTTTTACCAGTTCCTTCAATTTGTTCACAAGAGGCAAAGCTACTTTATCCCGAAATGACTTTGCACTTGCAAACGCTCCCGGCTCTGGAAGTTGCCATTCAGGTTCTTCATCATATTTTCGAACATCACGTTGCAACAGCTTCTCTGATTGCACCATCTGATCAATTCTGCTTCTCAATTTCTCCTGTTGTATTTCAAGCTGGACATTATCTTTCTGTAGCTTATCCTGCATTTGTTTTAATGCCTGATTATCCGATTGTAACGAAGTTTGCTTCTGCTCCAGCTTTTCATTATCCTCTTGCAATTTATTCTGTTCTTGTTCCAATCGTTGGTTCTCGGACTGTAAAACACTCTGTTTCATCCCCAACTCGCTATTATCTGTCCGCAATTGCCATTGTTCTAATGCTGCTTTCCGGAAAAAATAATACAATCGCTTTTCCCTTCAGCCAATCACATTCTCCGTTATCTGCTTTTAACTTATCCGCCAATTCAAAAATTTGAAAAATTTCCTGCTTTGAAAAATCGTTCAAATGTATAAAATGTTTCATTGTCCTGCCTCCTTAAATTTCTCCAATCTATAATGATGTTCTTCATCCAACTCCTTAACACCATTCTTATAATCATATCCAAATTTTCTGTAAAATTCTGTTGCTGTAATAGAAGCAGGTATCTCAATACGAGTTGCTCGTACATAAAACTCATCCTGTTCCAACGTATTTATGATTTTTCTTCCAATCCCTTTTCCATGGAATTCTGGCAAAACGAAAATAGTCAGCAAAATGCTTTCTGTCTTACTTCCCCAGAAACTAGAAATCGAGCCCGTACCAACTATCTTACCATTCCATTCAAAGACATACATATGTGCATAGTTGGCAATATTTAGAACTTTCCCTGAATCATAAACCTTTGCAAGTTCCTCCATAGCTGCAATTCCATAATCCTTGCTATTGACCTCTAAGAAATTCCTTACAACAAGCTTGCTAACCTCATCTGCATCCTCTTCTTCAAATCTTCGTACATTAATACAATTTTTTACATAACCAACCAATGTCATCTTTTCATTTACCACTATATCCTCGCCAACTCTAACAAAGCCGTATTTTTCGTATAAATGACAATTGCCTGTTTCCTGCTTAATCGTATCTAAACGCCATTCTATTGTATTCGGATAAATGCCAAATAATTGTTCTATCACCGTGCTCGCAATCCCTTTATTTTGAAATTTTGGAATTATGAAAATAGGAGATATCCAATTAACATTTTCATGCACCTTTTTGCCTTGATGCCATCTGACTCTCACACCTCCAACTTTTTCTCCATGAAACACAATGAAGTACAAATCTGAATTTTCCTCAATAATCTTCTCTGTTACTCTTTTCAGGCTTTCTTTTGCCGGACTTGTATCATCATCTTGATATTTTTCATATAATGGCATAAACGCTTCTACCTGTAGTCTGTGCAGACACTCTGCTTCATCTTCTGTTACCAATTTCAATTCAATTGAATCATTCATTCCATGCACCTCTTTCACGCAAAAAAATCGCACCAAACATTCATTGTCCAGTGCGATAATTCCAATTTACGATGTAATATATATTAACACATCACTTACATTCTGGTTTTATGCACTAGACTAATAGACCTACCGACTATAAGTCAATGCATTAACCCTGCAAAGCTTATAACACAGTATGTCTATAATACATGTACATATAACGTCTTGAATGTAAGTTCTGATTCATTTGTATGCTCTCCTTGTAATTTTGGTAATAAGTATACTATCCATATTCTCTTGTGTCAATAAAATTTTTATTTCAAACCATAAAAAAACTTTCCATTACTCAATTCACAAATAGAGCCAAACTAGAGCCATTTGATAAAACAAATGCCGGAAACCCGCATAAATACAGGCTTTCGGCATTTTAGTCCGTTATTCAAACTCTTCACCTATATTTTATCGTCATCCAACAAATGCTGATATTTCCTGCATTTCAAGCATATCTGCTTCGCCAAATATCATGCTTTTCGCATCGTTTTGAAACTTTTTAGTAGCAAAATAGTAGCAGACATTACTTGACCGAAAGGCGATATAATCTACTTTTTAACTATTCACAAGGCAGCCGTTGTATCAAGTGGTTAGTGTGTGTCCATCTATCCACTGCTGCCACCATACTAAAATTAACTACAGGAGGATTCAACATGAGTAACAAACATAAATATCCAACCATCAGCTTTCGTGTCTCCGAATACGAACGCAACACCATTGAAGCCAGAATCAAAGCAAGTGGCATGAAGAAAAAGGATTACTTCGTTCGCTCCTGCATATATAATCGCATCTGCGCTGTTGGCAAGAAAGAAACAATCTACCCACTAGTAGATAAACTGAGCACCTTACATAATTACTCCGTGGAAATGTACAATGCATTTCTTCAATATTGCACCAGCGAAAAAGCATCCTTGCCTACATCTGAGGAAATCACAAAACTCCAAGAAGATTATACCAATCTGCTTAAAGCTGTCGTTGATCTTCTTGACGGAGCACAGTACCTCTGGAAAGGAGACACTCATGAATAATATTAGCTTTGCTATGTATAAACCATCCACCGACTGCGTTATAATTAATACTGAGCCAAATACCTTTATCTTTATCCGTTGTAGTTTATTCAACCGGAACGTGATATTGGAAGATTCATCAGATATCGTTTATCTTTATCAGCTTGCTGAAAATAATCCAATGACCTATGCTGAATTTGCATTAAAGGAGGACGGATTGCAGGATTATGTTGATGCAATGAGGTGGTTCAACTATTGATGGCTGATTTGCTCTGCTTCTTTCAACCATATAAGTTCTATTTGTGTTCCTAAATTATTACGTAACTCATCATCTGATAAATTTTTAAAATTTACACGTTTGACACCTGGCTGCAATGATAATTGCTGCCAGATGTCAGCGTATTTAATTCTATTTTCATTAATTTTAGAAACAAGATAATTTCTATCAACTGGATACTTAACCAAAGTTTGTATCGATGAAAATATATCCTGTTCCAATCCAGACAGCATCCCCTTATTTTTAAGATACTCAAGCATCATTTCTAACGTGAAGCCCTTCAAATCCATAATATTCCTCCAAATTGTAAGATGGATTTATTATACTACTATCGGAATGTCGATTGCTGTCGAAACAGCGTTGAATATCTATTATTGATATACGAATATTTTCGTCAAAATCTCATATACTATAGCTGACCGTACTTAAACGAAACACTATTGTAGTTGGGCTTAATCTACTATAGTGAAAAGCCCTAGGTACGGTCTTTATTACTTAATCTCTTTTTCGCCATATTCATTTGAATATTTTTTCTGGTCGATCCAGCAAAAAATTGATTCATTAAGGACTGAGCTTCTCCATGTAAATCCATACTACTATTTCTCAAAAAATAATCTCGAACTGTAAATCTTATTATTGATTTAGAAAGATTATTTTCCAATTTCTTATCTAATATTTTTACCTTCTTAGAAAAAGATACTATATCATCTATTCGTGCACACATCATAAGGTTTTGCAGTTCATAATTCGAATTATTTTTACTGTTAAATTCATTTAACGCAAGTATACTTTGCTCGTTAGTACAGGTGGACGCTACCAACTGATATAATGCAATTACTAAAACAGAAGATATTTGTTCCAGTACTCTTCGCACACTTTGTAAACTGATCTCTGCAACATTTCTTTCCTTTCGTAAGATTGATATTTCACTATATAAATCATTAGTAAACTCATCAAAATTTTCGCCTATATCCTTTAATATCGTATATAGAAATTGATTTGGACAACGATATATCAATTCAACAAGTCTATCTTGTTGATCAGCTTTCATATTTTGACAAAAAGCCGGCAATGTCTTAGACAATATTTCCAAATATTTAAATGATATCATTACCTGATTCTCAATCTTTTTCAAATCTTCTTCAGTGTAGTCATATTCATTTACCAATTCAATCAAGTCTGCCAACTTAGCATTTTCCTCTTGTTTGGCTATCTCATTTTCCCTTTGCTTTCTTTCCTCCTTGTCTGGCAAAGAATCTTTTATTGGTAGTTTTGTATTAAGAATATATTCCACATTTTTCCTGTCAAATGAAAGTTCTTCCTGACTTTCAAAATGCTTTTGTGCTCCCTCGATAATGATATTTACAAATTTAGGATTATTTGTAATTAAAGCCAGAAATAAAACAATATCGCTATTAATGCTAAAGCACAAATTCCTTAATAATTCATCTAAATTATCTTTTATATCCTCATCCTGATAATATTTTTGATTTAATGCTTGTGCTACAAAATACGCGATAATTGTATGATCTCTAAATCTATATTCATTATTGTTCTCTATCAATATTTTTGCACTAAGAACTGCATCCAAGAAAGACTTAATGTTTACAATTTGTCGATATTCTTTCTTGTATACCTCAGCTATTTGACTAATCTCTTCAATACTAACACTAGTTTTCTTTCCGAAATGCATATTGTACGCAAGTTCTCTTAACACATTTATTATATGTGTTGGGTCAACATCACCCGAATTGGCAATTATCTGATTTCTAATACTGCTTTCATATACCACATTAAATACATTCATACCAGCTGTAAATTTAAAATTGATATCTGTTTCATATTGCTTTACAAAGCTTATAATGAATTCTGGATCTAAATTAAAATATTTCACTTGCATATTTATCAAGTCATTTATTTTTGCAGTTTCCTTTTCAACATCGTATTCCTTATCGGAATTTTGGAGTATATTACCAATTAACACTTTTCTTTTATCATATAAAAATGATTTTATATTCAAGGTCAGCTCATTTTCATCAACTAAAGTTTCGACTACCTGCTTTCGAACATTCAAGTTTAGCTTATCTTCACTAAAGACTATAATTTGTCCCATTGATTGTCCCAAGAAGCTCACTAATGCTTCTAATGTCTGAGTTGGAAGCATATCGGCTTCATCAATTATTGCTACCCTCTGAGATTTCTCTAACTGTTTATATTTTTCATATGCATAATCGTCTGTTGCATATTCCTCGCCAAAAATATAATCTATAGTTCTTTCAATTCTTTTCTTGTTAATACTACTTGCTTCAATAAAGAGCGGCTTCTTTCCCTTCTCATAAAAATATCTAAACAAACGCTTTGCCAAAAGTGATTTTCCAGATTTATGTTCACCAGTAATAACCGTATATGATCTATTATTCAAAAAATCAAACAGATTTCTTTCATCATCAATATCAAATCTTTGAATATTATCATTTTCATCCAACATATTGTATGTAATACCAGGGAATACATAATACTCATCAACCTTTCTTTTAGTAGAATCACATAACAATTGTTTTTTGAAACCTTGTAACAATTCTATCTCTTCTGATACTGTTGTGCGAAGTCTCGTATCTATTATTTTATTTGGTACATACAAATTGTTTTTCCATATATATGAAAACCCTTCTATTGCAAAATTATCAAAATCAATGGTAAGCGTACAAAAACCATTTCCTTCATCAGTAAATCCATATAATGCATTTCCCTGAATAAACTGCACAGTTCCATTATTATCAATGCAACTGCTTTGCCCCAGTGAAGAATGTTCATGTCCTGATAGAACTAAAGAATATTTTTTTGTAATACTCTTTCGCATTTTTTCTTTGTAGCTAGTTCTCAACCACTCTATACTGTGATGCAAAACAAGTATATTAATATCTGCATCTGTTGCATCATCTATTTTCTTCAATTCTGACTCAGACAGATAATGATTTCCCATATCTTCTGCATTTCCACCTAATAAAGATAGCGGAGCAGTATTAAGTAATACAAATCCAACTTTTTTCCCATTATAATCCAACACTTTTTTAGAAACTATTTTATCTTCGTTAAAGCATTCATTTTCTGTAGCATATAAAAAGTAATTTTTCATACTTTCGATATAATTTGATTTTAATTCTTCAATTGTTCCATCATCATATGCTTTAATAATATCTTTTATTGTTATATCTAATGACGTATAATCTATATCATGATTTCCCGGAACAGACAATATATGTATTTTTCTGTTCTTATATCCATTTTCGTTTAAAGCTCGGAGTAATGCAATTATAAATCCTTTCACAAATTGATAATCTGTTTTTTTACCCTTAGCTGCTAAGTCACCTGAGATTACGATAATACATTCTTCTGCATCGGCATTAGCTTTAATTGCTGAAATCATCTTATCTACTTTTATACTGTGTGTTTGCTCAGTATTTTCAAAATGCATATCACTAAGCTGTATAAGCAATAACTTCACTCTTGTCATCTCCTTTGTCTTTTCTCAATGTCCAAAACTGCCTTCAATTTTGCGACTTATAATACTCTGAATATTATTTATCCATGAGTTCATTTTTCTCAAGGTAATGTAGAAATCCCTCAATAATACGATTCTTTCTATCCACTATATCCTTCTCTGTATAATCATTCACTGAGGTTGACAGTTTTTGCAGTTCATAAACCTTTGTCCCAGTCTTCTGTTTTCCACTGGAAGTCGTGTATCCTTGATAATATTTTATTTTGTCAGTAAATCTATAATCTGATGCTCTTATATTAATATTCTTCTCCAGCAATGCCTTATTTCCCAACGACTCTAAACTACTCTTATCGCTCAGTGATTCTTCGTTTTCCTGCCTCTTTTTAGGATAAATATGCTCTATCTCCAAATTTGTGTCTAATGAGATTAGCTCCTGACTAGCATCTGCGTACGCCCACCATGCAAGAATTGATTTTGTGATTGGCCTACCATTTGTAAACACATAGCTACTCATAATATTTCTTACATTATCAATATCAAATTCATATCCCGCAAATGTAACCGGTAAATCTGAAACTATATTTATCATTTCCGGATAAACCGGACTTCTTAATGCATTCACACCTGGTCTTATAAATGCATATCCAAATATGAAAGCTGTTATTTTATTAAGGAATACATAAAACCTTTCCTCATTCAGAGATCCGTCTGCTTCCTTATTTTGTATAAAATATACAGAGACCAAATATGTCCACATACCATTAGGTGCATAATTTAACACAAACAACGCTTTCAAAACCCTGTCTGAGAAACATTCATCCTGTACCGATACTTTTCTCCAAAATTCTGCTAAAAATTCCAAGTTATCCAAAGTCTCATTCTTCTTCAATAGTGCATATGAATCTTTTTCATAAAATTTTCTAAGAGCTTCTGTCGTTGTATTCTTAATTCCCTGTTTCGCTCTTTCGTAATACATATATCTTGTAAATAGTTCATCCATAGGAGACCCCGATGGAGCTGCAAAAATTTCATCGCATACTGCCTCCAAATCCTTCCATCTTCGAATAAACTGATCCTTTTCTCCAAGGCTACTATAATGCTTATAAAACTGTGCTTTAAAAATATCCGTATCTGATAATGGCTTTCCTCTATCATTCAATGTTGAGAATATTCGAAGTGCAGTGTCCTGTGATTCAGCCTCAATCGGTAACAGAATACAGTTATTCAATATTCTTGTTGGAAGATAAGCAAAATAAGCTGGATACTCTTGCAGAAATTCATTTATCTTATCTTGAAAGAATCTGTATGTACGAGCATATCTACTTTTCCGATTTACATCTATCAGTCCTGTCTTTAAAATAGTTAAAAATTCTTCCTTGTCATCATCAGTAGATACTTCCGAATCAATTTTTAACTTATTTTTGTCTGGCTGTCCAAACTCATTTGTTTTCCATATACAGGTTGAAATATCCTCACTGGTTTTTACCGCATATGGATCTTTCATATTTCCAAATTTTGAGTAGAATGCCCTAAGTAACAACATCAGTGTTGTTAATCTTTGCTGTCCATCAATTATCTCCAGTTTACCTGCATCATTCTTAAAAGTAACAATAGGACCAAGAAAATACTCGTCATTATCACTATCAAATTTTGTATAATCATTTTCCGGGAACGCAAACATAAATATATCATCCCACAATGTTTGACATTCTGTTTCCTCCCATGCATATGGTCTTTGATAATCTGGTATTATAAAATCTGATCTCTTGTTAGAAAATAGTTCTTTTATTGTTTGCTGGTCTATATTTAATTTCGACATATAACCTTCTCCTCCTTTATTTAAATAGTGCAACAAGCTGTTGCACTATTTAAATGCTTGTTTGCCCCTTAATCAAATTTACAGCACAACCCAATGTCCTGACCTATTGCTTCCTTCTCTTTTTAACCTACCTTCATCCTTTAACAGTTTGACATAATATTTAATCTGACTATCTGTTAACTGCAATGTTTCTCCAATATCTCTGATTTTTATATTAGTATTTTGACATAACAACTTCATTATTTCTTCCTTTATTCCCTGCTCTTGATCAGATTTGTCTGATATATTGGTTTGATTAGTCTGATTGGTCTGATTAAATTGGTTTAATTGGTCTGGTTGGTCGTTCCTGCGATAAATAGATACTCGGAATCCATCACCAAATTCTTCAAACTTAGGCTCTTTTAATCCATATTCTGCACATTTATTTCTGATACGTGGAATACCAGTTCCCCATGCTTCAACAATACGCATATAGTGAAACGCTTCTGCTATTGCCTCATTTCTGCAGGTTGATTTTCCTTCTAAAGCCGTCGTTATATCAAGACCACCATAAAGTGTCCCTGGGGATAACACTTCTATTCTATCGTCATAGATACTTACTTGAGTGCATGAACGATCCAAGTAACTTCTATGAAGAACAGCATTTGCAATCATTTCCCTTATAGCTTTTCTAGGTAATTCTAGCTTATCCTCTCGATAAACACCATGGATTTCAGCTCCCATATTGATGTGCCTAAGTACAAATTGATATGCTTCTTCCACCTGTTTATAAATTGGTCCGTCAAATTCTTTACGATCTATAAACATATCTCTTGTTGTTCCCTTAAATAGAGCACATTGTATCTTAGCAGCCTTATTCTTATTATCTGTGAGTAAATCAAACGCATGCGTAGGATAAAACTTCTTTCCAACTTTGCATAACACTCCAAAATCCTCTAATTTCTCTAAAGTCAATTCCTTAACAGCTTCTCTTTCATCTTCTGCCTCGCATGCCTCTATTGCAACACGCTTCATTGATTTGCATAGTTCTTTTGCCTTTATCTCGTCGAACTCAACTCCTATATCCTGCATAGAATCATAAGATATATTCTGGCCTTCAAGTTCTAATTCTTTTAATTTTCTGTCATCTGCAGGTCGGCTTGTACCATTAATTCTTATATAAGAAGTTGTTTCTTTCCCTTTATTCTTAATAAAATATGGGCGAAATTTTCCTGCAGGCACATCAATTTCTAACACCGTCTTATCTTCAATCGTCTTGATTGTAATATCTGGTTCTATTTGAGGAGTACAAGCATCGGAAATCATATTAGAAATTGAATCAGATAACTTAAAAGGACTTTGATCTCCAATGCCATATACAATACACGTTTCATCTTCCACTCCAAGTATAACTTTTCCACCAGTACTGTTAGAAAAAGCGATAATGTCTTTATAAAACTTTTCATGCTTTTCTGGTATTTCTCGTTTAAATTCAACATTTTTATCTTCACCAAAATACTCTTTTGATACCACTTGCTTTACCTCCTCCAGCTATTTTATCAACTGACATTTGTCATATCTTCCATAAGCCTATTATTTATCTCTATCCTATTTATATTTTCAAATGGATACTCAAATATTGAAGCTATGATTATCTGATGATCGTTAAAATCCCTTTTCAGAATATTCATCATCATATTAATGTTGTCTTTATCAACTTCCTTCCCGCTTGGCGAATCTAAAATAATCGGCAACTTTATATTTAATTTTTTTTCGAGTGCAATAATGTATGACAATCGAAAAGCAAATGCTGTTTTATGCAAAAGTGCACCAGAAAGTTCCTTTAGATTAGATGTAAAAACATACATTGATGGTATGGAATCTTTATCTCCTAATTCCAACTCTTCCAAATATTTGCATATATTATCCTGGATTTCTCTAACCACTTCACTATCAGAATTTGATACAGCCGATATTTGTTCTCTTATTGCCTTTCTTTCCTTTTCTAGTCTTTTTATTTCTTTGTTGATAGTTACTTGATTCAAAGATAATTTAGAAACTTCTCGATCAAAGTTACTTATCAAATCAACTGATTCAAAAAAAGACAGCTGCTCATTTTCCTTATCTCTTTTCTTTTTTAATTTTTCTATCTGTTTCGTAATCTCCGCAACTTTAGCAGCCGTACTCTTTCTTTTCACAACAAGAATATTAATTGCATCACTCAATCCAACAATGTTTTCTTCTGTAACAGGAATAGTATCTCCATTTGGAGCCATAATAAGTAATTTCATTTCAGAAACAAATTTTTTAAATTTTCTATTATCAGCTAAGGTTTCATCAATCCTCTTGAGTTCCGACTTAATATAGGCCTGTTTAATTAACAACTGATCTAGTTCTGTATCTACTTCGTCCGTATAATCAGGTCTCACCAATGAATCTTTTTCCAATGTTTCCTGATATTGTGCTACACTAAACATCTGCTTATATTTATCTATTTCTCTACTGAGCTTAGCCTCTTTTTCTACCAATTCTGAACAATCTATGCCCGATAATCCCCTAATTAATTCCTCAATGTTGAAATGGATGCTTCCTATAACAACACCTCTATTTAACAGCGTCCAACCTTTTTCCTGATCCACATAAAAAGTTCCAAGTATATTTTTTAACAAATCAGCATTGTTTGTCGAATAAAGCAACGCATGTAGCATAAATTCTTGTTCTGGCAACACGAATGTTGATATATTACCATCCTTTTCTATTTTAATAGTAGACAAATCGTTTCTTAGCAATTTAATAATTCCGTTTTTTTCAGTTTGGATCACTGTTTCTACTTCACATTTATCAAATTTAATTTTTCTCGTATTGGGTACTGTATAACCAATCCCATATAGCATAAATCTTAATAATGTTGTTTTTCCTCTGCTATTCTTTTTACTGTATATTAAATTAACCAAGTCTGAGAATTCTACATTTCTTTCAAACATACCTTCTTTTATGTGTATGGATATGAATCTCATAAATTAACACCTCGCTTAATATGATCAATACTGATTCTATTTTTTAATATACTAAAAAGTACAACTTGTATCAGGGCTTCTTGAATTTCATCATCTTCATTTTGTAACGGAAAAATGGATTTATATTCTTTCCATTTTGTCTTAACGAAACTAATAATTCGCTCAGACTTTTTCCCAGATGTCTTAAATAACTGATAATCACTTAAAACTTTAATAAAAAACTCACACTTATCGCAGCATTCATCAATCAAATTCTTGTATCTACAAACCACATCATCATATACTGAAGGATCAACTAATTCTTCTAACTCGTCATCCATTCTATCAACATCTGTAGCAATAACCATGAGTGGCCATATAATCTCACTTTTGGACAGTTTAATAGCTGCATCTTTTTTAGTACTATTATGAAACACATCATTTTGCCATATAGTAAGTATTTGGTTACTGAGTCCCGGTATGCTAACATTCAAATTTCCAATAAAATCATCAACAGCTCTTCTAACAAATTTATATCTCTCTGCATCAATATCTGTTTCGAATGGCAACACCTGTATCATAAACTTACTTGTATCTAATGGTTGGTTAATCTGTTTTAAGTACTCATTTACTAATTCTTGTGAGGATACTGGCAATGAACTATACGGCCTATGTGCATCTAATGTAAAAATATTTATAGAATCATCATTCATCGGATTTGGTGAATTAGTAATTAAAATCAATTCTGAAGCATTACATTTTTGAGCACCTTCTGATAATGACTCTAATGCCTTCTTCAAATTTTTACGTACATTATGAAAATCTGTACTACTTTTTTCTATTGATTTGGCTTGCGCCAATATATATTCACCATCATTTAACTTAACTTCGATATCCTCGTAATTTCCTTCCAACCGAAGAGCCGACACATCTTCAATATTTTCAAGCATCAATACTATTGCTGCATTAACTTGAAAATCAAATCCAAAATTAACGGCATTTGCTCTTCTGCTTTTTGCCATACCAACAATCGCCTCCTAGATTTTTATACTTATTGCTATCCCACTATAATTTAATATTTTCACCTGTTCTACAGTTCCTTAACAATCCTCATAAACTCCTCATATGAATAAGCACCATTATATCCAGGATCCTTTGTTTCAAACACCATATAATACTTATACATTCTTCCAGCCATCTCTGCCCACTTTGCTCCGGTTTCGGCTTTTTCTCTGGATTCAGAGTTTTCAAGCTGATCACCTTTAGTTTCTATCAGTAAAAGTTTGCCGCTTTCTGTTCTCACCATAAGATCCGGATATGCGTTTACAGCACCATTTATGGCAAATCCTTTTCTTGCCATATTTCTATGCCACCATTTAATATTGCTTGATGAGGATAATTCCATGACAACCTTTCTTTCATATTCTGTATCAAAGTTTTCTTCTTTGCTATACAAAGATTTTGGAATCGATACAATAGTATTTGTCGGTGATATCTCTCTCGGTAATTTATATGATGGCAGACAAGAAATTTTGCCTTGTTCAACCCACTCATAAAACATTTTCTTTGCATATTCATTCAAAAGAAAATTAACTTTTTTATTAATTTTCAAAGCATAGATGCCCGGGGTCTGTTCCATATCTGTTAATTGATCCTCAGTCAGGTTCTGAATAATTCTGTCTACATATATATCCAAATCTTTATCATTTACCGCATTATTCTTTGATAATTTCTTTATTATCATGTCCTTGCACAAACGTATTTTTCTATCTGATGGCTGTTCATCAAACCACTTTTTCACATTTTGATTGTCGAATCCCTGTAATTTCCACGCTTTAGGCATTGCATCAGAATCATCAATATCTATATGGGCTATTTCAAAATCCACACTATCAAAATCTATAACTGTATCTTTATCCAATAAAGAAAATCCTGCATATAAATTTTCCTTTGATAGAGGCTGTTGCACATGTTCAGAAAATAGAGAACGTCCTGTCTCAATCATAAATTGTGGTATTTCCATACTGCTAGCTTCATCTGCCAATAATTTTTGTAGCAACACAAGTCTTGGATACATCATACATAGCCATTTATCATGCCTTGATAAATCCTCCCCCTCTTTACCAACGACTTCTCCTAGCCACTTCTTTATCTTAGGATCATTTACGTTGTCATTATATATCCAGCCTTCATTTCCGGTATTGTAAGGTGGATCTATGTATATACATTTGATTTTTCCTTCATACTGTGGAAGAAGCGACTTCAAGGCTTCAAGATTGTCACCACGAATTATCATGTTATTGCTGTGAATATCCTCTTTGTGCATACCACTCTCATCAAAACTATACTTTCTTTCAAGTACTTTATACGGAACATCCTTATAATGATTAATTACTTTGTCTTTTCCTATCCAGTCTAATGTAGGCATATATTGCTCCTTATCTGTAACTACTGTAATGTTTCTATTGTTTCAATTATGTTCTCTGCTTTATCCGTCAAAACATATTTGCCTCTTGTTTTCTGCTCTATATAATCTTGCTTTTGCAAAATACTAAACATACTGTTAATCTTCATCTTACTACATTTTAAAGTTGTCGCTATCTCCTGCTGTGTTAATGGAATCACTTTTTCATCCAAAATCACTACTTCATTATCATGCATAAACTTTAAAAGATCATAATAATCATTCAGAAATAATTTGATACCCATGTTTTCTCCCTACATTACAAATCATAATCTACTTGTAAATTATATCACATTTTTGCGATGTTATAAATATCATTTTTTTGTTGTCTATTTATCTTTAACAGCTAAAAGCAGAGGAATCACCTCCCTCTGCCCCTATTCCTTATCTTATCTCCTACCTTTTTTTATCAGCATCTTTGCTAACCGTTTCATCATATATCCTCTGAAACTCCTCATAAAGCTCGTCACCATCCAGCTTTATCTCCAGCCTTTTTATCACATCCGAGAACAACCTTATGCTTCCACTCACATCAGCAATATTAAACCAAAATACATCAGCCTTAACAGAATCACTGACATTCTCATAACCACCAAGTTCTGTTATTCTCCTGACAAACCAGCCAGCTTCGTCCACAGGCTCTTTTTCTTCATGTTCCACCAATTCCACCAATTCACTTTTACCTGTCACATCAATTATACTTTCGTCCATTCTTACCACATTCACATCAGACGAATTATGAATCTCTTGTTTTCCTATGCCATCTAAATCAAGCTGTTGTTTTCTCGCACTATCAGCTTGCTCTTTCTGTCTGCCTATTTCATTCTAATTATTATTAGGATTCATTACCTCAATATTTGCGTCATACTCAACAACTGCTTCCGCTGTTCTCTCAACATCAGTATTCTCTTCCATCCCTGGTATCTCAACATCCTTGTCTGCAACAATCTCCTCATTCTCCGACACCGCATAATAAGCCGTATACAAATCTTCCTTCATAATGTCATCATCAAGCTGTATCTGCTTCTTAACATTTCTCTTCTCTTGCTTTAGTTCATCCAGTTCTTCCTGCACTCCCACATGTCATATCTGATACTCGCGATACTGCTCATCCGTCTTAATCTTCCGTTTCCGGCTAGAGTTTTCTCTGTATATCTCCTTCTGTCTGTCCTCAATCTGATGAATCTTTTCTTCCTGCTCCCTTATGAAATCCACAAGCTCCACAACACTTTTGATATCATTATTTACAAGCAACATATATTCGTCCCGTAACCGATGAAACCTCTTCAAATCCTCTGTATACTTTGCTCCACCAACTACAAAACACTTCTGTTCTACAATCCTTAACCGATACAGCTTTGCATAAAACTTCTTCTGGAATGGTGACAGCTTCGCCCTATGCAGCCCCTTGATATCCGACGAATAAAAGTAAGGCTTTGACATCCAGGGCATATCAACATAATGCCATGATATATCTTCTGAAAACATCTCGTCCAGCTTTGCAAGTTTGTGTTAATATCTGAATCCTGGTGCCTGCACCTCCATCCATGCGTCTTTCTTAAATACATATACAAGTCTTTTCATCAGATATTTAAAATGCTCCACATTTCCAGCTGCATATGCACACATTTTTGCATCCCTGAGAATTATCTCTTTCATTGACATTTCTCTTTCGCACGCCAGCTTACTTATTAATCAGGGCTGTGATGCCTTGATGTTAGCAGACAGGCTCGGACATGAAAAGGTATCCACAGCACTTAACACATACTCCCATCTGTTCCCACATAAACAGCAGGAGCTTGTGCATAGTTTGGAATCATTGCAAGCAACAGATTCGCCAACACCAGCGCCACCATCTGATAACCCTCTGCTTGAAGCAGCAGGTATCACCTATGAAGTATCTCAAACTCAGGACAACGGCTCAGATGTAACAATCCGACCTCAGTTCGGACCTGCGTTAGTACCACCAAATACCGCATCAGGGAAAATCATCCAGATGCCACAAAGAAAGATCATATAGAAGAAATCCAGCAGTCATCAGGGTTTCTTGCTATTAAAGTTAATAATAACCATATGAAGACGATAGAAAAAAGAGTAGTTGCTATTAGTAGCAAATTAGTAGCAGAGCAAAAGAAAAAGTCTCGGAATCCGCTTGTTTAGCGGATTCCAAGACTTGTGGCTCTTATTCAAACTCTTGGGCGGAGAGATTTATCTAGCTGTTTCTCTGTACACATTTGTGCGTTTTATTCTTCATATTTATCTTATTTTGCATTTTTGTGTGCCTCGTCTAAAATTATTAGAGCCAAAAAGGAGCCAATTATTTTCGCCATTCAAACCTTCTCTCATACTATTTTGCTTGAACCAATTATTATCATTTCGGCAATTACCCTTACTAAAGGAATTTCTCTTTGAAGTTCCTTTTCATCTTTATAAGGTTTATACCGTTCCCTATTTTTTCCGCTTTTACTATGTATCAACGAATTTCTAGTATAGTAAATTCGTTTTGCGATTTGATTATATACTCCTTCTGCATCATTCCAAGGAATCGTCGGGGCTTTACAGAATGCTACTTTATTATTTTGATAAAATGCTATTGAATCTTTATCTATAATATTTAACTTATTTTTTAACTGTTCTATTTGTACATATTCCTTTAAAACATATTTTAAAGATTCTAATTCATCACCCTGACCAGACTCATCATTCATGTGCATTCTATTTTTTACAAATGTAGCAATTTCATATACCTTTTCTTCATCTTTATATGAAAAATCAGGATGTGTAATTTTATCAGTCAAATCAGCTACTATTTTTCTCTTATACACCTCATCGTAAAAATATTCCATAATATGATAAAACGAAATATATTTTATATATGGGTCAACCGATGAAAAAGCCAATCTATAGTAATCAACCACATCAGAAATATACTCTCTTCTAGGAATTGTTTCAACTGAACTAGGTAAACTATCCGTAGTTTTTCTTCTTATCTCTAATACAGGTAATACCTCTTCTATTTCAGCATATTCACCAATTCCCTGCCCTGTTTTGTAGATAAACTCAAATACATATGCTTCTTTTCTCTTTCTCATTGTTTCAAAACTATTATAATCTGTTACACAAATTTTTATGGAAAATTCTCTTACCATTCGAATTAAAACCTGTTTCCAATCTAATTCTTTTTCCACATCTTCATTTCCTACTTGATAGGGATATCCTCTTCTCAATTTAGTCGGCAAAATAACTCTTTTTCTATTTTCCTGTTTACTTTTTTCAATTAACTTCATAAGAAGAAAAATACAATATTCAACAGAACATAAGCCGATTTCATACTCAATCTTGTTTTCCTTATCAACAGAAATTTGTGGGAATTCCATCATATGAACAATCGGTCTATCTAATTCTACAGCCACCTCATATTTATAATCTGCATATATCTCCACTCCCTGTATCTGTGCAGAATTTACCATTTCAAAAACATCTTTTAATTCATCATTTTTTAAAACGTATTCACCATTCCAATCTGAATAATGTGACATTGGGTGCGTAGTACATGTCACATCACTATCATCTATTTCATCTTGCCTATTTCCAAATATCCTACAAACCAAGTCTTTTAATTCATAAAATGTTACCACCGCATTACCTCCAAATTTTATATATATTATTTTTTCTGCTTTATAGCTTTATATTTACAAATTAATCTAAATGTAATCTTCCATATTAGAATCTTATTGTATCATATACCCCAAATGCATACTACCTTATTTATAATTTCTATATAACGAATTCCATTTAGTCTTCAGCTCTCATACCTAAAAAACTCCCTAGCCATCATCTCCGCTGTAGCCCGATTATACCCCTTTTTCAGATACCCCTGCACAATCGTCCCAAACATTCCCTTAACCATATCATCCTCAATATCACAATATGTCTGCATCTCCCCAGACAAAGCCATTACCACATACTCTATTGGCTTGTTATCCAACAGCTTATGTAGCTTCGCCAGAGACTGCTCCGTTGTCCTCAGAGTAGCCTCCACTTCTTCGTACTTTATCCGCAACATATTTCCATCTGTAAACCACACCTCAACATAGCCGTTATCCATGTTATAAGCACATTCTACGATATTATCCATTCGATTATCTTTCATATCATCAATCCATCCTTCCCATTATCTTGCCCCATAAGACCTGTCATACCGCCTTATCTGCTGCTCTATACGCTCCTGTTCCTTTACCTTACGAATAATCGTATCAATCTGCTCTGCACCAGCATATCTCTTCACACGCTCCAGATCATCAGCCTTTTCTTGCAACAGTTCTGTCCTATCACTCATATCCTTAATCTTGCCCTTGTAAAACTCCACATCATCTGACAATCTCTTCTTTTCCTTTCGAAGCTGTATTACTTCCTCTTTTAGCCTTACACACTGGATTGTCAGATTCTTTATCAGTGTTTTAAGCTTATTCACAAATGGCATGACTACCTTATCCCGAAATGACTTATCACTTGCAAATGCTCCAGGTTCCGGCAACTGCCATTCCGGTGCTTCATCATACTTCCTTACATCACGCTACAATAATTGCTCCGGCTGTACCATCTGCTCTATATGGCTCTTAAGCTCATTCTGTTGCTTTTCAAGTTGAACATTATTCTGTTGCAAATCATTATATTTTTGTCTTAATGCCTGATTATCCGATTGCAATGAATCATTCTTTTGCTCCAGAGTATGATTGTCAACAAATAGCTGGTCATTCACATTCTGCAATTCACTATTCTTGTATTGTAAATCTTCATGCCTCTGTTCCAGTTCTTCATTATCTGTCTGCAACTGTAACTGCTTCTGCTTCAAATCATGATTTTCCATGCGAAGTCTGTCATTGCGACTTTCAAGCCTTGTATTCTCCATCCTCAAATTCTGATTACCTGCAAGCAGTACTTTCTTCTCCTGTTGTGCTATAGTTTTCTCTTCATTTGCCTTCTGTGTAGCTTCCTCAGCCAGTTCCTTTTCTATAGTAACATTCTGTAATTCCTGTTTCTTCACAGAAACCTCTTCCCCAAGCTGTACAACCACAGAAGTTATTTCCTGCTTCTGGCTATCCAATCATTGATTTAATTCGGTAGCACCTCTAGTGCCACCGGTGAAGCCTTCTGCCGCTAGTGCAGATTTTAATGATACCCTTGTATCAAGTCCTCGCTTACTTCCTGTAATATATGGTACAAAATCAATGTGCAGATGCGGTGTTTCTTCATCCATATGCAAATGTGCCGAGAATACATACAAGTTCGGATTTCTAGCTTGGAACTCATCCATAAATTCCGTTAAAATCCTTTTTGCCAACAATCCTTCTTCATTTTTGGCATTCATATTATCTTTATTTCCAATCTGAAATATCACTTCATAAGATGATAATATCTAATTAAACAGAAAGCACACACTCCAAAGGTGGATGCTCCGAATTTAGGTTAATGAATGTCCTTAAGGACACCGCCTATCCTGTTGGCAGACAGGATAGGCATTTTTATTTTCGCCTGTTTCTCTTATCGAGAAAGGCAAGCAACGCTACAATCAAGCTACCAAAGGACATCAACAATGCTAATATCCTAATGAAAATCGAAATGATCTCATAAGCCGTCATCGGCGCCACGTCTACACTCCGTTTCGGTCGGTGCCAAACAAGCGTCCCCCGGACGCTTAACGCCCTGTCATGGGTACTTTTCTTAGATAGTATCCTAACATATATATCTATATCATGTGCACTGCAAGAACAATTACAAATTAAATCTTACTTACTTTATAGATTTATTTCCAGTTCAAGGCAATTCCATTCTTCTCCCATTACAGTATACTTTTCTATTTCATCTTGAGATACATCCTCAAAACCTATCGCCTTATAGCAATAATAAGCTGATTCATTATTCTCAAAAACGCCTAATGAAACTTTATTAACGCCGAATATTTCTTTAGCATATTTTAAGCCTAATTTCAGCATATTTTTTCCATATCCCCGCCCACGTTTTCTCGAATCAACGATTACAAAGCCAAACCGTAATTCATTAAAAAATTCATTTGGTCTTCTCATGGTAAAAAATCCCACTACATCGTTATCATCTATAGCAGTAAATGCCATAAGATTACTTACTGTATTGAATTGCTCCTCAGAAATTGGATATTCGCCTAAAACTCCTGCTGTCCATTTATAAAAAGCGCTCTCGTCTTTTATCCATGACATAATTATTTCTGCATCATTTTTATTGTATGGCCTTAATCTTAACATACTTGCCTCCTTTTTCATTGGCCTAAAATTTTGTTTATCATATTCTGTTTGCCATTCGTGTATGCAACCCTGTCATCTGCATATTTATGTTCCATTTTCTCCTTTAACTTCTCATACTGCAATGCCATATTCTCATTGGCATTAAGATAATCCCTGAAATGAGTATAATTCTTTCACTCAGTTCCGTTCCATTTTACAATATGAATATGATGTGTTCTGATATCCGCCTCCATATCACCCATTACATAGAGCAACTGACATTCTACATCTGAACCTCGATAAAATATTTCCTCTTGTTACTTCTGATTTATCTATTCTGACCATCCCTTGTAAATGGTTTCTTGATTTCTTTACTTAACAACTGACTGTATGCTTCTACCTTACGAAATGTGTTTCCTAACATTTCCCGATTCCTATATTCTCTGATAGCTTCCATATCAAACTCCGCATATAAAATTCCCTCTGACTTATCGTCAGCCAGCAAAACTGTGTTATCAACACATTTCCCATTTCTATCCCAGCAAATGGGACTAAATGCACAGGAACATCCAGCATTATCTCCATTCGGATTTGCCATAGCAATTGCAACCATATTTTCATATGCTCTTGTAGAAAGCGCTCTGATTCTTGGTTGCATAGAACCGCAATCATTCGGTACAAGAATAACTTCTGCACCTTTTAGCATCAGTATTCTTGCGCTTTCTGGGAACTCTCTGTCATAACATATCATAATACCTAATTGTATTCCTTCAAAATCACACACCTTAAATTCTTTCCCTGATTCAACATCTCTTTCATCTGCGAAATCACAGGTATGCACCTTAGAATATTTCATCAATATATTGCCCGATTTATTGATAACAAAGGCTGAGTTCTGTGGCTGCTTACTACCTTTTGTAAACGCAGTAAGTACTACGCCTATTTTATATTTTTTAGCATTCTCACATATTTTGGCAATTCTTATATCATTATCTGCAATGCTTTTTTCATATGACATAGGCAAATCATATCCTGTAATAAAACATTCTGGCAACAATAGAATATCTGCATGGTTTTCCGAAGCCTCTTCCATTGCCATAATGATAGTTTCAATATTCTTATCTATTTGTTCATTAATAGAACGTTTTTGTAGTATAGCAACCTTGAACATTCACTTTCCCTCCTATAGATAATTCAAAATGTCAGATAAGTTATTAACTTCAATATCGGCTTTTTCACTCTCGTCCATTACAGTCCACAAACTTCCAAATCCCTGTTTTACCCATATAGTTTTCATACCCAACTGTTTTGCAGGTACAATATCATTATCAATACGGTCACCAATCATAACTGCATTCTCTGGTCTGCAACGGCTTCTTTCCAATGCAATTTCAAATATTCGCCTATCTGGTTTTGAAACGCCTTCTTCTGCTGATGCGATAATCAAATCAATATATTTTCGTACTCCAAGATTTTCTAATCTCTCAGAAGTTCCTAATGATTGGTTTGCAATTACACCAATTTTATAAATTCTACTTAACTTTTTCAAACAATCTTTAGTATCTGTATACAGCCTCTCGTATTGCGATTCCCATTTAGGTAATTTCACCCCCAATTGCCTTGCTACCTCTAAATCTCCTTTTTTGTTTTCTTTATAAAACGACATGGCATATTTATAAATTTGCTCGTAAGTTAAACCTGATAAATCCGCTATCCTTTTCATCCTGTCTTCATAAACTTTGCTTTCATCAACCAATGTCGACCCAACATCAAAAAATAGCCATTTTATTTCGTCCTTTTTGGGGCAAAATCCTCTTTTTCTTGCTTCTTCTATCAGTTTGGGTTGAATTTCTGGATAAATCCAATTAATCGGTAGTTCATCCATAATTGCTATTTTTTCAATTTCACTGTGAAGCTCTTTTTCAAATGTATGTATATCTGAGAAGAATAATTTTCCAAAAGTCTCCATTCCATCGAAATTATCTGGTGCAGTCACAGAATATATACAAATTGGAGTAATATCAAAAGTTATTGCTCCTGTTTCTTCATATAGTTCTCGTTTGGCTGTTTCAAGAATATCCTCACCATCTTCTCTATGTCCCCCCGGCACTTCATATGTATCTCTTTCTTTATGCTTGCAAAATACCCACTTGCCGTTACTCTGTGAGATAATTACTGCAAATTTCAATAGTTCATCATTAACTG
>ENA-OOWE01000050-OOWE01000050.1-human-gut-metagenome-genome-assembly--contig:-NODE-50-length-43834-cov-4.616186_pt1 | contig 43834 bp, 29 predicted proteins | sample MGYA00241402_ERZ501311 | MGnify/ENA primary metagenome ERZ501311 (study PRJEB25962, sample SAMEA2042363) | human gut metagenome | biome: human gut; feature: human-associated habitat; material: faeces... | reverse complement strand
ATAATTTTATATATAATAAAGATTTATTGAATGACTATAATACAGATATTCAAAAGCTAAAAAACGAGATAAAATCGATAAATATAATATTAAGTTGTTGAGGAAGAATAATAAATGAAATATGATAATAGAAAAAAAGCAGATAAATTAACTCGTTCAAGTGCTGCTGAGTATTTAACATATGTAGCAGCTGCTGAACAAAATGGATGATATATTTTACTAACAAGGGTAGGTATGCGATATCGAAAGATATGGTATACCTACCCTTAAACTATTTATGAACAGATGTGGACATATTTAAAAAAATCAAAAATAAATTTTAATATAAGGAAGAATTTTTGTAAGAAAACGGATGTATATATAGTATAGGGAGAGTGAATTAATATGAGTGAAACTTTCAAAATTAATATGTACTTCGACGAAAAGGGTGAAGAGTTAGAAAGATTAATAAAATATTTAATAATTAATACCTTAAAGAAAAATACTTTTGGGCATCAAAAATTTGTTCTAAATAAAATATAATAGAAATTAGATACAAATACGCGGACTTTAAAATGTTCTAATAAGTGCCAATGTTTTAATGTCCGCTTTTGTTATTAACAGCATATAAGGGAGAAAAGATGCTTGAACAAATAGAAAAAACAATATACAAGGTAGCAATTTATATAAGGCTATCAAAAGAAGACGTAGATAGAGGCTATGACGAAAGTGAAAGTATAAAAAATCAAAGAATGTTACTAACAGAATATGTGCAAAAATTAGGATGGAAGTACCAATTAATAGATACATATATAGATCAAGGCTTTACAGGAACAAACTTTAATAGACCAGCCTTTCAGCGAATGATTAAAGATATCAATTCAGGAAAAGTTAATATGGTTGTAACAAAAGACTTGTCCCGTTTAGGCCGTGATTACATAGAAACAGGAGAATATATCGAAAAATGGTTTCCTGAAAACAATGTTAGATATGTTTCTCTAACTGATGGTATAGATACTTTTGAAACATCAAATGGAAATAATGATATTGTACCTTTTAAATCAATATTAAATGATATGTATTCAAAAGACTTATCAAAAAAAATTAGAACAGCACTTCACACAATGCAAAAACAGGGGAAATGGGTAGGGGGAAAAACGCCACTTGGATACATAAAAGATTCAAATGACAAAAATAAATTAATAATTTATGAACCAGAGGCAAAAATAGTAAGAACCATCTTTAATATGGCAGCTAATGGAAATCAAGTTGGAGCAATAAGAGATTACTTAAACAATAGCAATATTCCAACAGCAAATAAATCAAGATATAATAAAGATTCATTTTGGGAAAATAAAACAGTAAAAAACATATTAAAAAATAAGGTTTATATAGGCACAACAGTGCAAAATAAAAGAAGTAGAATAAGTTATAAAAATAGAAAAATTAGACCAAATCCAGAAGAAAAATGGATAGCTGTAGAAAATACACATGATGCAATAATAGATAAAAAAATATTTGATACTGTGCAAAAAATTGTAATAGTTCAAAACTACAATAGAAATGAAAAGAAAAATACCTTTTTGCTAGATGGTTTACTTTTTTGTTATGAATGCAAACATAAAATAGGAGTAAGAGGAAAAAAGAATGGCAATTATTATATGGTATGTAATAATTATCGCAGAAATTCAAAGTTAAAACTTTGCACATCACATGGTTTTAGCTATTCTAATTTAGAAGAGACTATAATTAACTGTATAAAAAATTTATTTCAAAAAATAGATAGTGAAAAAGTAGAATTAGAAGTAAAAAATGGAATGACAAAATATGATTATGGAAAAATACTTAAAAAACTAGAAAACGAGATAAAATTGATAAATAATAATATTGACCAAATGTATGTAGACAAATTAAACAATAAGATAAGTGAAGAAATGTATGAAAGATTATTGAAGAAATTTAAGAATGAAATAGGGGAAAAAGAAAACGAATACCTAGAAATTAAACAGCAAAAAGAAGAATCAAAACAAGATAATACTGAGAAGATAAAAAATGTTGTACAAGAATTTCTAGAGTTAAAAGAACTAACACCAGAATTTATGAAAGTAATTATTAATAGAATTGAGATACATCAAGATAAACATGTAGATTTATATTTCAATTTTAAACAATTAAATAACTTAAAAGAAAAAACATAAGGCTAATTTAATGTCAAATATTAGATTAGTCTTAAATAAAAGGTTAAACTGCCTATTTTTGTATCAACCAGAAGGAATTTCTATGGCAGTACCAATGAAAAATGGTGGTATGAACCCAATACGAGTAGTTTTTTACGTAATTTTATCTGGAATAACTACAGGAGTAGGTGCCTTTTTTGGTGGACTAATAGGTTCAATATCGCAAGCTATAATTGCGCTATGCTTAGCATTTGCAGCAGGAGCAATGATTTATGTAGTTTCGGGAGAGCTAACACCAGAAGCAAATAAGTTATATAGTGGTAGAATGACAGCAATTGGTAACATTTGTGGATTATTATTGGGGATAATAGCATTAAATATTACCTAATATGTTGAAAAATAAAAAATATAAATGTTATAATATTAATACTAAAGAAAAAGATAGGAAGTGAAGCAATTGAAAATAATGTTTGTGTGCACAGGAAATACATGTAGAAGTGCAATGGCACATCATATGCTTGAAAAAATGATAAAAGAAAAAGATAATGTAGAAGTATATTCTTGCGGAATATATGCAGATAGTGGAGAACCAGCAACATATAGTGCAATAGATGTAATGAAAGAATATGGTGTTGATATGAATAATCATAGAGCAACAAATATTAAAGAAACAAAAATTGAGCAGATGGATTTAATATTGTGTGCAACAGTATCTCATAAGCAGATAGTGCTAAATATGTATCCTGAATTAACTGGTAAGGTATATACATTGAAAGAATATGTTGGAATTGGAAAAGAAGGAAAAAATATGGACATAAAAGACCCATGGGGGTGCAATATAGAAACATATAAACAATGTGCAGAAGAAATAAAGCAATGTTTAGAAATGCTGATAGACAATAATTCTAAGAAAGGAATATAAACAAAAATGCAGAATCTAATAGAAGGATTAAATGATAAACAAAAAGAAGCAGTCTTAGCAACAGAAGGACCATGCCTAGTTATAGCGGGAGCAGGAAGCGGAAAGACAAAAGTGTTAACACATAAAATTGCATATCTATTGTCAGAAAAAAATGTTAAACCATGGAATATACTATCAATAACATTTACAAATAAAGCGGCAAACGAAATGAAACAAAGAGTAGAAAAACTAGTGGGCGAAGCATCTCAAGAAATGTGGCTAGGAACATTCCACTCTATTTGTGTACGTATATTAAGAAGATTCATAGATAGAATAGGGTTTGACACTACATTCTTGATTTTTGATTCGACAGATCAAAGAACATTAGTAAAAGAATGTATAAAATCAATAGGATTAGATGATAAGCTTTTTACAGATAGAAGTGTTTTATCTGAAATAAGTAACGGAAAAAATGATATGTTAGAACCAAAAGCATATCAAGTAAAATATAATGGAGACTTTAGAAAAGAAAAAATAGGCGAAGTATATGAATTATACCAAAAAAAATTGAAAGAAAACAATGCACTAGATTTTGATGATATTATAAACTACACAATTAAAATATTAACAGAAAATCCGGATGTTTTGGAATATTATACAGAAAAATTTAAATATGTACTTGTAGACGAATATCAAGATACAAACAAAGCACAATTTATGTTAGTATCTATATTAGCCTCAAAATATGGAAATATAACAGTTGTAGGCGATAATGACCAAGGGATATATTCATTTAGGGGAGCAGATATTACAAACATACTAAACTTTGAAAAAGACTTTCCGGGTAGTAAAATAGTAAAACTAGAGCAAAATTATAGATGTACAGGTAATATATTAAAAGCAGCAAATGCAGTTATAAAAAACAATGAAAACAAATATGATAAAAAATTATGGACAGAAAATGAAGAAGGAAAACTACCTTGTATCTATAAAGCAGAAGACGAATATGATGAAGCATCATACATAGTAAAGCAAATAAATATGCTTAAAATGGAAGAATATTTAAAATTATCTGATTTTGTAATATTGTACAGAATGAATTCACAATCAAGGGCAATAGAAGATATATTCAGACGAGAAAATATTCCATACAAAATTATTGGAGGACTAAAATTCTATGAAAGAAAAGAAATAAAAGATATAATTGCATATTTAAGATTAATATTTAATACTTCAGATAATTTATCACTAAAAAGAATTATAAATGAACCTAAAAGAGGCATAGGAAAAACAAGCCTAGATAATATACAAGATATATCTGATAAAACAGGTAAGTCAATGTATGAAATAATAAAATATGCAGAACAATATGAGCTAAATAGGGTAAAGGCAAATAGCATACAATTTGTGGAAGTAATAGAAGAGCTAAGAAAGCAAGTAAACCAAATTCCTATATCAGAGCTAATAAAATTGACATTAAATAAAACAGGATATGTAAAAGCATTAGAAAATGAAAATACAATTGAAGCGGAAAGTAGAATACAAAACTTGGAGGAATTTTTAACAGTAGCAATAGAGTTCGAGGAGCAAATGGCAGAAAACACATTGGCAGAATTTTTAGAAAGTATAAGTCTAACAAGCGACATAGATAATATGGAAGAAAGCGAAGATACCGTTACTTTAATGACTTTGCACAGTGCAAAAGGGCTAGAATTTCCAGTGGTATTTTTAGTAGGAATGGAAGAAGGAATATTTCCAGGATATAAATCAATAGGAGAAATTAAAGAATTAGAAGAAGAAAGGCGATTATTCTATGTTGGAATAACCAGAGCAATGCAGTATTTATATTTGACTTGTGCAAAAAGAAGAACAATATTTGGTTCTACAAGCTACAACCAGATGTCAAGATTTTTAAAAGAAATACCAAAAGATTTATTAGACGGTTATGAAGAAATAGACAATGAAGATAATAATTCATTTAAAGACTCAAATTATGGTTGGGAATATGGAACAAATTATGCAGGAAAAGTTAAAACATATAAATTTGACAATGTAGAGAAAATACCGGAAGTTAAAGAAAAAGTGGGGGCATTTCAGTTTAGAACGGCAGAGAGCTTTTTAAATTCATTAAATAAAAAGGCAAGTGATAGACAAGTGGATATAACTAAATATAAAGAAGGACAAAGAATCTATCATAAAAAATTTGGAGAAGGAACCATAAATAAAATAGAACAAGAAGGCGAAGATTATAAGTTAGACATACAGTTTGATAAAGTAGGACATAAAAGGTTAATGGCAAAATTTGCGGAATTAGAAATAATAGAATAAACAAATTGAGTTATATGTAAATAAGAGCAGTTCAGTACACAGAATGACTGCTCTTAAACAAGGATGTCCCAAATTGTGCAAATGGAGCAATTAGGGACTGTTCCTAATTGAGAAGTTCTGTTTTTACTGTTTGTATTTCTGTTATTGTTGCTGGTTGAGCAGGTTTGTAATAGCCTTTGTTTTGTGCTATTTTAAATAGCTCGTACTGAAAGCTTTCATCGCTATTGCGTATTTGTTGTATAGTTTGTCTTAACTGCATATTTTCTGCTTCTGAAATGACTCCTTGATATGTTGTAAGACTTGCTTTTACTCCGTCTAAAACGTCGTTAACCATTGTTTTTTCATCCATTAAAAAATCCTCCTATCCATTTAAAAATGACATTAATTTTTGTTTAGTATTTAATGCATCTTGAGCTGATTTTGTAAAAATTTGCTTAATTTGTGGGTCTACTGCTTGTGAAGCATATGTGTTTAGTTTTTGATAAGATGTTTCGTGTGCTCCTATCAAATGTCTTAAATTCTGTAATTCTACTTGACTTAAATTTGGCATTTTCACCCTTCCTTTCATAAGTAATATAAAGATATTATGAACATTAAATATTCATTTTATACAATAAATTGAATAAAAATGGAAGAAAAACAGTATAAAAATGAGGAAAAGACAGTAAAACACTATGTAAGCACGTAGAAGAAAGAATTCAAGTTGAAGTTGTTATTGTAAAATAAATAAAAATGGTATAAAATAATACAGATTATAATGATAGGAGAGTGTTTATTATTAATATACTAAAAAATGTAGCTATATACTCAAGAAAAACAATAAAAATTCTTGTTTTAGTGGCATTAGCAGTTATTTTTATTGGCAGTATTGTGTTTTTTTACTACAAACCGACATATGCAGTAACATTAAATGGAGAATTTGTTGGATATACAGATAACAAAAGTAATATGCAAAAAAAGATAAATAAATATATAAATGCAGAAGAACAATCAAATGTTGCATTTATTCAAGTTGACCAAATGCCAGAATATAAGCTTTGCCTATTAAAGAAAAATGTAAATTGTAACGACGAAGAAATTTATGCAAAGGCTATAGAAGATGGGACAGCATATTATAAATATTACGCAATAACAGATGATAAAGAGGAAAAGGCTTATGTGGCGACATTTAATGAGGCAGAAAAAGTTATTGCGGAATTAAAGGAAAAAGATAGTGATAACAAAGAAGAGTTAGGAATTGTAGAAAAATACGAGACAGAATTAAAAGAATTCACAGATGTTGAAAAATGTGTGGCTAAATTATATGTAGAACCGCCACCACAGATAGTATACGCAAGTGTTGCAGGATATGCTTCTGGAAATTCAAATGCAAAAGTTGATATAGGAATTAGTTTAATACAACCTGTATCTGGAATAATAACTTCAAGATTTGGACCAAGAACAAGAAACAACCATGGAGGACTTGATATTGGAGCACCAGGAGGGACACCTATAATGGCAGCAGCATCTGGAACTGTAACAACAGCGGGTTGGTTAGATGATTATGGATATTTGGTAGTAATATCACATGGAAATGGAGTTCAAACAGCATATGCACATTGTAGTCAAATATTAGTATCAACAGGGCAAAGCGTAAGTCAGGGAGAAGTAATTGCAAAAGTTGGAACAACAGGAAGGTCAACAGGAAATCATTTACACTTAGAGGTAAGAGTAAATGGCGTAAGATATGATCCACAAAATTATGTATATTAAAAGGATGTTAATTAAATAACATCCTCTTTTTTAGATATATGTTTATAAAATGCTATATGAGTTAATTGAATATATGGTAACAACCAAAGCATACCTATACCAAAGGTTAAAGATGCTAATAGAGCCCAACCAATAAAGCTTAAATCAAGTATAAAGAATTTCCAACGGTTATTTGTCATTAGTTCTTTTGATTTTGCAACTGCATCTTTTGGTTGTAATTCAGTTTCTTCAATAGATATCACATCAGACATTATATAGTAGTATGATTTTACTATAAGCCATATTAAAGAAACTGGGCAAATAATAGCTAAACAAATGACCAATACAGTAAGGTTTGCAGGCTGAGTCCAGTAAAAGACTATACCTAATGAAGTAAGAAGTATTGAAGAGATTATTAAAAGTATAAATGGAACTAATAATTTTAAAAACACATTAAGAGCTACCTTCCAAGCTCTAGCAAAATTATTAAATCCTAATGTAAAAAAGTTAAATGCTGATGTATCTTCGCCATTATAAAGCTTTACAAATTGGATTAATAAACCATATGCTAAAGGAACATTTATAATAGCAAAACCAATAGAAAGTATAGTATTAAGGCCATTGAATGAATAGCTTAAAATGGTATTAAAAATAAAATTTATAGCCATATATGCAAGAGTTATACAAGCTGCTTTTCCCCATTTTCCAGATAGTTTTTCACGAGCTTTTGCTCTAAAACTTGATAAATTCATATATAAAATCTCCTTTCCTTTTTTATAATATTATGATATATTAAGTATATGAAAAAATCAAGTAAAGTAGTAAGAAAAAACTCGAAAAATGTAAAAAGGAGCAAAAAAGATGAATAGAATTATTCAAATAATAGCAGATGAATTAAATGTAAAAGAGGAGCAAGTTACCAATACTATAAAATTAATAGATGATGGTAATACTATCCCATTTATAGCACGATATAGAAAAGAAGTTACAGGAGGTTTAAGTGACGAGATACTTAGAGATTTAGATGAACGACTTAAATATTTAAGAAACTTAGAAGAAAGAAAACAAGAGGTAATTAAATCAATAGATGGACAGGGTAAACTTACAGACGAAATAGTGCAATCATTGGAAAATGCCAAAACACTTTCAGAAGTGGAAGACATATATAGACCATATAAACAAAAAAAGAAGACAAGAGCAACAATAGCTAAGGCTAAAGGACTAGAGCCATTGGCACAAATAATATTTGAGCAAAATAATAAAAGAAATATAGAAGAAATTGCAAAAGAATTTATAGATGAAGAAAAAGGAGTTTTAAGCGTAGAAGAGGCAATTAAAGGTGCAAAAGATATAATTGCAGAAAACATATCAGATAATCCTAATTATAGAAAACAAATTAAAAGAATGTGCTATAGAGAAGGAATAATAATGGTTAAAGGCACAAAAGAAGAAAAATCGGCATATGATATGTATTATAATTTTAATGAAAAAGTAAACAGAATACCTAGTCACAGAATCTTGGCTATAAATCGCGGAGAAAAAGAAGAATTTTTAAAAGTTAAAATGGAAAAACCAGAAACTACTATTTTAGAAATGATTAATAAAGATATTATAAAAGGTTCTACGCAATATACTAAAATGTTAGAAGAAACAATAGAAGATAGCTTTAAAAGACTAATAGAGCCATCAATAGAAAGAGAGATACGCTCTGACTTAACAGAAAAGGCAGAAACGCAGGCTATAAAAGTATTTGGAAAAAATGCAAAACCATTATTGCTAGCAGCGCCGCTAAAGGGGCTAACTGTAATGGGGTTTGACCCAGCATATAGAACAGGCTGTAAAATTGCGGTAATAGATGAAACCGGAAAACTACTTGCTACAACAACTGTGTATCCAACAGAACCACAAAATGATGTAGAAGGAGCTAAAAAAGAATTAATAGCACTAATAAAAGAATACAATGTTAACATTATTGCAATAGGAAATGGGACAGCATCAAGAGAATCAGAAAACTTTGTGTCAGATATGATAAAGGAGTTAAGCAATGTTCATTATGCTATAGTAAGTGAAGCAGGAGCATCTGTATATTCTGCATCAAAACTTGCAACAGAAGAATATCCGGATATAAATGTATCTTTAAGAGGAGCAATTTCGATAGCAAGAAGATTACAAGATCCACTGGCAGAGCTTGTAAAAATAGATCCAAAATCAATAGGTGTGGGTCAGTATCAACATGATGTTGATCAAAAGAAATTATCAGAGAGTTTAACAGGAGTAGTAGAAGACGCAGTTAATAAAGTTGGGGTAGATGTAAACACAGCAACACCTTCTTTATTGTCTTATGTATCTGGAATTAATAAAACATTAGCAAGCAATATTGTAAAATATAGAGACGAAAATGGAAAGATAAAAGAAAGAAAGGAATTACTAAAGGTTCCAAAATTGGGAAAAGCAACATTTCAACAATGTGCAGGTTTTATGAGAGTATTTGATGGAAAAAATCCATTAGAAATAACAGCTGTTCATCCAGAAAGCTATGAAGTTGCAGAACAACTATTAAATATAATCGGCTTTAAAAAAGAAGATTTATTAAATAAAGAAAAGTTAATTATAATAAAAAATAAATTATCAGAAATAAAAACGCAGGAAACAGCAGAAGAGCTAAATGTGGGGGAAATAACATTAAAAGATATTATGCAAGAGCTTTCAAAACCAGGACGAGACCCAAGAGAAGATATGCCAAAACCAGTATTAAGGGCAGATGTATTGAAATTTGAAGATTTAAAAGAAGGAATGATACTAACAGGAACTGTAAGAAATGTAACAGATTTTGGCGCATTTGTAGATGTTGGAGTGAAACATGATGGACTAGTACATATTTCACAATTAAGCAATAGTTTTGTAAAAAATCCTTCAGATGTAGTATCTGTGGGAGATGTAGTAAAAGTAAAAATAATAGGAATAGATGAAGATAGGAAAAAAGCACAATTATCAATGAAAATCTAAAAAAACTGATAATATAAATAAAATACGGACATTTATTTGTCCGTATTTACCTATATTGTTCTTGAATTTTTTGTATTTCTTCATAATTTTTATTCAAAATATCTAAGAATACTTTAGCAATTTTAGGGTCAAACTGTGTTCCGGCACACCTTTCTATTTCTGCTTTGACTACCTCTAAGGGTAAAGCATCTCTATATGTTCTTTTGGATGTCATAGCATCAAATGTATCAGCAACAGCAGCTATTCTGGCGAAATATGGAATATCTTCACCAGCTAGTTGAGAAGGATATCCTTTTCCATCATATCTTTCGTGATGATGTTTTACAATAGGTATAATATCTTGAAATACTTTTGCATTGCATAAAATATGTGCACCAATAGATGGATGATTTTTAATTTCAGAATATTCATCATCTGTAAGTTTGCTATCTTTAAGCAATATGCTGTCTGGAATTCCTATTTTGCCGATATCATGAAATAAGCCACCAATTTTTAAAGTATTAATATCAGAGTCAGATAAACCAAGATGCTGACCAATTAAAACAGAGTATGCAGATACTCTATCTGAATGACCTCTAGTATAAGGGTCTTTTGCTTCAACTGTAAATCTAAGTGTTTCAACCATGTCTAAATATGCCTTTTCCAGATCACTATAAGCATCTGATAATTCATTATTTATACGATTTATTTCATTTAATTGTTCAACAGATTTTATTGCAGCCTCAACTAATAGAAGCAATTGGTCAAATTTATCGCTTTTTTCACAATAACATTGTATATCCAATTTTCTTATAGTCTCTAATGGTGGAGCTAAATCTTTGTGTCCTGTTAGTAATAAAATGTAAAGTTCTTTATTAAATTTCCTTATTTCCTCAACAACTTTATCTCCATGAATAGGTGTCATCATAAAGTCTAATAGCATTAAATCAAAATGTTCTTTTTTTACACGTTCTATTGCTTGAATTGGATCAGTTATTCCTACAAAGTTATAACCATTTCTATTCAAAAGGACAGATAAAGAATCTAATACACCGCTATCATCATCAACTGCTATTATTTTATATCCTGTAGTGGTATTAGATTGAATATGCTTTCTCATAATATCACCTCTGTATTAAACAATACTATATTATAAAGTGGGGAAAAAAACAATAAGAAAGATGAAAAAAATGAAAAAAACTGTAATAAAAGTAAAGTTTTACTTACATTACAGTTCTATTTTAACTATTGTGGTAATATAATATTAAATATTGTGCCTTTTCCTTCTTCTGTAGAATATGTAATATCTCCATTAAAATGTGCACGTATATTTGAATATGACATAAATAAGCCAATTCCAGTTCCATCTTTACCTTTAGTTGTTATCATTTCTTTAAATAGTTTCTCTTGAACTTCTTTAGGAAGACCGCCAGCATAATCTCTAACAGAAACAATAACATCATTTTTTTCTTGAGTTATAATTAAATCTATTGTTTGTCCCTCTTTACCTTTATAGGCCTGAATTGCATTTGATATCATATTATTTATAACTTGAACCAAACCATTTATATTGCCATGAATCATAAGGGAAGTAGGAACTTTAAGGTCTAAATTCAATGTAATTAAGGCTTTTTTCAACTCATGTTTAATAAGAATGTCAACTCTTTTAGTAAGTTCCTCAACCGTAAATGAATCAACAGTATTTTCAGATAAGGCAACAGCTTGACCTTTAACAGCTGTAATAATATCTGACATATATTCTAAATATGATTTTATCTTAGAAATCCAATCCCTCATATCGTTTGCAATAGCCAAATGGTCATCAATAGTAACATCTTTGTCAACTATAGACTCCTCATATTCTTTAATTAAATCTGTAAGACCCTCTGTAGCTCCCGAAATTGACATTATAGGAGATTTTAAGTTATGAGCAATACCACCAATCAATTGACCAAGAGAAGCCAAACGTTCCCTCTCAATTAAAATATCTTGGTTATCTTTAAGAGCCTGCATGTCTAATTTATGCTGAGTAATATCCTTAAATAGCATAAGGATTCCAAGAGAGTTTCCTTTTACTAATATATTATTTATTTCAACAGTAAAGTATTTATTTATCTTTTTAAAGTGTTGTTCAAATACTATGGTTTCAGACGAATGCTTAACTCTATTTAAAGAATTTTCTAACTTTGGAAGATTCATATCATACTGCTTATGTGTGCTAAGAAATTCTAATATATTTTCTTCTCTTATATCACTTGCACTTAAATTAAATGTTTTTAAAAAAGTACTATTAAAATCTGTTATAAGTAAATTCTCATTTAAAACTAAATAACTGTCAGAAATTCTATTAACAATAGTTTGCAATGCAACAGGCGCTACTCCCAAAAATTTAAACTTAAATATAGAAAGAGCGAAAAATAACATTGTAAATGCAAAAGATATTGGCGTAATGTATACAGTCATAGAAATAATTTTTAATGTTCCTAAAATATTTGTAATTAAAGGAATACTAATTCCTACAACTATTAATAAAGTTTGCTTTGAAAAGAAACCGGAATTTTTAGAAGCTACATTTACCATTTGGATAACTCCAAGAAATAATAATGTATATGAGTAAATATTATGAATAATCATATATGGACCAACTTTGCAATCACTAAGATATAAATATGAATATATTTTATAGAACAAATGATGATAATCATTTGTCCATAATACTATTAGTGATAATGCAGGAACTATAAAGAATAGAAGATATTTTTTTTTAAAAGTAATTTTTGTTTTAGCAAAAATTAATCCTGTAAAAAAGATTGCGACTGGTAAAAAACAAGTTCCTATATATATAAAGTTTTCAAAGTTCCAAGGATTCCAACTAAAGTATTTACTTAGAATATCCTGAAATATTACGCCTAGGCAAATAACCAATACACAGATCAAATCTACGCAAAAAATTGTTTTTAATTGGGATCTTCCTTTTGTCCTTAGAACATATATAAGAGTAATGACTATTGATAAGGCTGATAACATTAATAAAAATAATGGTATAGAAATTTTATCTAACATTTATTTATCTCCTTCTATAAAATGTACTTTCTTAAAATAATCAAAACATTTATTGATATAGAGACTATCATAAGAAACCCAGTTAAAACCGACTCTATTCAAAAATTTATTTGTAAAGTCGCAATCTAGTCTAACCTTAGAAGTATATGTGAACTTTTTATTTTTGTCAATATCTTGTATGATTCCAGAAATAGTATCTTTCTTTTTATTGTCTTCTAATATACCTGTTATAATGTATGACATTAATTCATCAGTAACAGGAATAATCTCAAAACCTCTATCTAATAAAGTATTATACAATAAAGGAGCAGGCATTAAATTTGGATTGTATATATGGAATACATTGCAAGGACTGCTATATTCTAGTATTTTTATTATTGCATCAGCACATAAATCAACTGGAGTAAACTCAAGAGCATGCTTTAAAGTTTCTTTTGGGAAAGCTCCAATTTCAATAAATGATTTCAGTCTTCTAACAAAAGCATTGTCTTTAATATTTTTTTGGAACATTCCATCAGAATATCTATTAGTGATATTACCAATTCTAACAATTTGGGCATCTAATTCATCTTCAATAGCTTCCAAAACTGAAATTTCAGCTTTGTATTTAGTTGTACTGTAAATGCCTTTAATACTTTGACCAACATATAAATTATGTTCAGTAAATAATTTCGAACCTTCTTCTTCAGGAGTAGTCGCAAGTTCCTCTTTTTCTCCAAAACCAGATATACTAATAGTCGAAGCATGAATTAATCTCTTATTGTTCTTCTTACACAAGTCTACTATATATTGAGTACCTTTTTCATTAATATCCTCAAATTCTTTCTTTAATCCAAAATGCTTAACAATAGCACCAGAGTTGATAACAACATCAACATTAGACACAACTTCATTATAATCACTTTTAGATAAGCCTAAATTTTCTTTTACCAAGTCTCCTGCAACAACTTTTATTCTATCTTTATAATTATTATAGAAATCTTCTCCAAAATAGAAATTTAAGTAACTGATAATTCTATCTTCTGGGGACATATTGCTCTTTGGTCTGATTAAACAGTAAGCTGTACCTGATTCGTGTATTAAGAACGAATGGAGTATGTGAACACCTAAATATCCAGTGCTTCCTATTATAAGGGTATTTCTAAAATTATACTTCTCAATTTTATCCAAGTTGTCAATAGAGTTTGCTTTTAAAAGATTATTGATTTTAGAATAATCATAATTTGCCATAAAATGTTCTTCAGGGCTTGGCAATTTCTTTGATAATTGTCTAATAGTAGGGAAGTTAAATATATCTGCATACTCAAATTCCAAACCATATTTCAAAGCCTCTATTTGCATATTAATTGCAAGGATAGAATCCCCACCAATATCAAAGAAATTATCATCAACAGAGATCTTGTCTGTTTTAAGGATATTCTTCCAAATCTCTAATAATTTCTCTTCGTTTGAATTAAGAGATCTAATATCAACAGTCGCAGAAGCAAATTTGTTTACAATAGGAAGAGGAAGAGCTTTTCTATCAACCTTTCTATTAATAGTATAAGGCATTTTATCAAGCTTTATAATATAAGTAGGAACCATGTAAGGAGGCAAGAACTTCCTCAAATTTTCCTTAACTACATTCTCTGCTAAGTTGTTATCTGCTATGTAGTAACCACATAAAGATTCTTTTCCATCAATAGAAACTTTATTAACTATTGCAGAAGTTACTCCTGGCATTTTTAACATCTCATCTTCTATTTCTCCAAGTTCAATACGAAGGCCTCTTAATTTTACTTGATTATCTATTCTGCCTAAACACTGAACTTTACCATCAAATGTCCAACGACCAATATCACCCGATTTATATATTTTTCCAGAACCAAAAGGATTTTTTAGAAATCTTTCGGCAGTCATTTCTGCTTTACCAATGTAGCCATCTCCTACTTGTATTCCTCCTATATATATTTCGCCTATCACACCAATAGGTACCTGTTTCATATTTTTATCTAATATATAAATTTGTGTATTTAATATAGGCGGACCAATTGTAATTTCCTTTTCTCCATTTAGGTTTTGAACATTTGAAAGTATAGTGATCTCACTAGGACCATATATGTTATATATAGTTATGTCATCTGCTAATGCTCTTAGGTCTTGAACAAATTTTTCTGGCAAAGGCTCGCCACCAAAAACCATGTTTTTAACTCTTGCAAGAGCAGTATCAGGTTCTCTATTATCATAGTTTATTTTCATTAAACTTGGGGTAACAGTCATTACATCAACATTGTATTTTTTTATTAATGCATCTAAAAGTTTTGGATTTCTGTGCTCTGCATTATTAGCCATAACGACTTTTAAACCATGTGTTAAGGAAACGATAATTTCATAAACAAATATATCAAAAGGTGTAGAAGTTACAGAAGCAATAGCATGCTTGTTGCCTTCTTTTAAATAATCTAATACTTTTGTCATAGCCTGTACCATATTAGACATTCCTATTTGATTTAGCATTACACCTTTTGGTGCTCCCGTAGAACCGGAAGTATATATAATGTATGATAAGTCTGTTTCTTTAACAGAAACATTTGGATTAGAAGTGTGTTTACCATAGATTTCGGTATTATCTAGGTCTATTTCTATAGAATTTTTAATTTGCGCAACTCTTTCACGCAGTTCTTTCTGAGTTAAAACACGTTCTATCTTACTGTCGTTAATATAATATTCGGTTCTGTCAATAGGGTAGGTAGGATCTACGTTTAAAAATGCAGCTCCAGCTTTTAATATTCCTAGCATACAAACAATAGTCTCTAAAGAACGATTAGTCATTATTGCAATAATGTCATTAGGTTTTACACCTTTAGATATTAGGTAATGTGCTAAACTATTTGCTCTTTCATTAAGTTCCTTATAAGTTAAAAATTTATCATCACAGATAACGGCTACATCATTAGCATGCAATACAGCTTGCTCTTCAAAAATTTTAGAAACAGGAGCTCTGTTAATTTCTCCATAAGTATTATTAAATTTATCTAATAACTTTTGTTCATCATCAGTTATAATATTAATATTTTGAACTTCACCATCAAATCCATCTATTATTTGTTTTAAAACAAATAGATAATGTTTTAAGAAACTTGTCATAGTATTTTCTTTAAATAAATCACTTCTATATTCAAGATTTATTTGATTAGACTTAGGTGCAATTTCTAATGTAATAGCAAATTTTGCAGTATTAGTTACAGTTGGAAGTATTTCAGCTTTGTTGTTAGTCAAAGTAGATGTATCTTCCTGGTTTTGATAAGTTAAAACTACATCAAACAAAGGATTTCTCGAATGATCAACTGGAACTTGCAAATCTTTAACAAGCATATCGTAAGGATAAATCTGATGATCTAAGGCACCAGTAACAGTATTGTTTACAAAAGTAATTAAATCTAAAACTGATTGAGTTTCTAATATTTTTGTTCTCAAAGCAATGTTATTAACAAACATGCCAATAATATTTTGCAAGCATTCAATACTTCTGTTGGCAACAGGACTTCCGATAACGATATCTGTTTGTCCAGTATATTTATAAAGAGTAACAAATAAAGCTGTTAAAAATACAGAATAAGTTGATACGTGCTGTTCTTTTGCAAAAGTTGAAACTTCGTCAATTATAGACTGCTCAAGATGATTATAAAGTTTATTGCCGGTATAAGTTTGATTTGCTGGCACAGTATAATCAAAAGGCAAATTCAAAGTTTCAAAATCGAAATCCTTAAAACAATTTGACCAATACTTTTTATCATCAGAAAGCTTATCTTCATTTATTAAAGTGTTCTCCCATACAGAATAATCTGTATATTCCACTTCAAGAGGTTCAATGCTTTCACTATTATATAGCTTAAACAAGTCATTTACTAATATGTTTAGAGAGACACCATCCATAATAATATGATGAGAATCGAACAATAGTAATGATTGATTATTATCTATATAATGAATTTCAACTCTTAATAAAGGTGCTTTTTCTAAATCAAAAGGTGTAGCAAAATTGTTTACTAGCGAATCTATTTCACTACTTGTATTGTTAAATGATTCGACTGCAAAATCAACATTGTCTAAAATTTTCTGCTTTACTTCTTCATTTTCGATGACGAAAACTGTTCTAAATATACTTTGACTATTTATAATATCCCTAAATGCAGACTCAACCTTTTCTTTACTTAACTTAGAATCTACTAATATTGCGCCAGGTGTATTATAAACAATACTATCATTTCCAGCCATTTTACAAGCGTAATAAATTCTCTTTTGACCAGATGATAAAGGATAAAAATCCTGAGCATTTGTTTTTTGTATTTCTGGTAAGCAATTTTTATTAGAATGGACTTGGTTGTCAACGAAATCTGCTAAAGCACGAATAGAATCATACTTATATAAATCCTTGATATCAATATAAATTCCAAAAACTTTATGAGCAGCGACAGAGAATTTTATAGCCATTAATGAATCTAATCCCATATTAAATAAAGAATCATCAATAGAAACAATGTCAGTATCTAACATAGTCTCAAATATTTTTTTAAATTTAATTTCTGTATCCGTTGTTGCTTCAGTCGTTCCAGTGTGCTCAATTACTATATCAGGAAGTTTCTTTTTATCAACTTTACCATTTATTGTGATAGGTAAAGCATCTAAAAAAGTTATGTAGGTAGGCACCATATAAGATGGAAGCTTATCAAAAAGAATTGATTTTATTTCCTGAACGGTAAGTGATTTATTTTCAAGGACTACATAAGCACAAAGTGTATCAAAGTTATTTACTTTTTTTACAACAGTTATCGAATTCTTTATGCCAGAAATCCCTCTTAATGCGTTATTAATTTCACTTAACTCTATTCTATGTCCTTTTATCTTTATCTGAAAATCCTTTCTTCCAATAAAGTGTAAAAGGCCAGTATTATCCCAATAAACAGTATCTCCTGTTCTATATGAAAGTGCTTCGCTTGTATATTTGTAATTAACAAATGATTTTGCAGTCAACTCTGGATTATTTAAATATCCAGAAGAAACATTGTTACCACAAACATATAACTCACCAGGAGTTAGTACGGGTTGAAGACTACCACCTTTGCTTACAACTACCAATTTGTTATTTGCAAAAGGTCTTCCAATTGGTACAACACCATTTGTATTGTCACTAAAAACATATTTATAAAAAGTTGTACAAATGGTGGTTTCTGTTGGTCCATAACCATTTACAATTTCAAAATTAGGATTAATTTTAAAATACTCATTTAAAGTACCATTTTTAATAGACTCAACACCAACTAACATTTTGTTCATAGAAGTTTGTATATTATTCTCAAGAATATAACTTGAAACATCTTGAAGAATGTTTGGTGGCAAGTATAAAAATGTTATCTTATCTTTTTCTAATATCTTACATAGTAAATCGATATTAGTTAAACTTTCCTCTGGATAAATAACTAATGCACTTCCAAATATCAATGGAACAAACAACTCGCATATGCTTACATCAAATGATACACTTGTTAAAGATAAGCAACTATCATTTATCGAGAATTTACTATTAAAACAATTATTAAAAGTGTAAGCAAAATTAATCAAGTTTTTATGTGAAAGCATTACCCCTTTTGGATTTCCAGTTGATCCAGATGTGTAAATAATATAGCATAAATGTGTATTGTCATAGTGCATATTAAGGTTGCTAGTATCAAAACTATCCAAGTTGATATTGTAAAAATTAACAACTTTTGCTTTATCTTCCAAATAGATCATTTCCTTATTAGAAATCACTATACGAGCTTTACTATTATCAACAATATATGAAATTCTATCTTCTGGATATTCTACAGAGATTGGTAAATAAACTCCACCACATTTTAGAATAGCCAATATGGATATAATAAATTCTATATTTTTATTAAAGCAAACACCAACTATATCATTATTTTGTATGCCATTTTCTTGTAAATATCTAGCTAACTGATTAGCTTTTTGGTTCAATTCGTTATATGTAAGTGAAACATCATCTAATACAACAGCAGTAGTATCAGGATGCTTAGTAACTTGATCTTCAAACAACTCAATTACATTTTTATCATTAGGAAGCTCAACTTTCCAATTATTAAAATCATTTAAAATCTGACTTTTCTCTTCTGGACTAACAATTTCTATATCAGAAACATTAATCTCGTTATTTGATAATACTTGATGAATCATGTTTTCAATACGATTATGTATATTATTAATGTCATTTACATCATATTTTGATGTTTTGTAATCATAAAAAACATTTAAGCCAGTAGAGTTGTAATCCACCATATGAATCTGCAAATCATCAGCACAAGTACCATTAAATACCCAATGAGAATCACAATCAATCTCATCATTTACAGTATTTGTAATCTGATAAGATAAAACAACATTATATAAATTTGGAATACTAGAATCTAATTTTCTTAAATCTTCTAGTATGTTTTGATATGGGTATCTTTGGTGTCTTAACATAGATAGGCAACTTCTAGCCATAGATTTACTAAAATCTACGAAAGAAGAGTCGTTTAAAATATTTACGCGCAAAGGAACAGTACTAATGAACATACCATTAGTGTTCTTATCCGTAAAATCTAATCTATTTAAAATTGGTGTACCAATAACAAAATCATCTAAATTTGATACTCTACCAATATAAATCGAAAAAATCGACATGAAAAAATTATATATTGAAATTCTATTATTCTTACAAAATTCAGAAACTTTGTCCATAACTTGCTTAGAAATAGCAAACTTTTGCCTTTTAGCAGTACAAGAAACTTGATTAGAAGATTCTGCTGAAAAGCTTGGAATTGTAGCAAGTTCAGGTACAGTATTAAAAACCTCAGCCCAATATTTTTTGTCTTTTTCAAAATAAGGGCTGTTTAAATACTCTTGTTCTTTTTTTATATAATTAATATATGAATATTCTACATCATCAGATTTAGTATTTTTTATCAAGTTGGTATATTCCTGAACAATTTCCTTGCAAAATAGGCCAACTGTCCAAGAGTCCGAAATAATATGATGCATAACAGAGATAACGCCACCAGTGCCGTCTGGTAATCTAAAAATTTTGACACAAAATAAATTAGAATTCTCCATAGAGAAAGTAGTTTGACACATTTTTTCTTCAATTAATAATAGCTCAGCCATGTCGTTTAAATCAATAATTTCGACGAAATAGTTTTCTAAACTAACAAAAATTTGCTTGATATTATTACCGTCTTTAGTAAGTTTTATATGGAAGTTATCATGTGCCAAAATAACATTAGACACAGCTTTAGAAAGTGCAGAAAAATCCAACTGCGTTTTTAAATGCACTGTACCGCCAATATTATTTACAGCCGTTCCTTTATAATATTGCTCCATGTTCCAAATATTTTTTTGTGGATTTGTTAGGTTATAGAATTTTTTTTCCATAATAAACTTTCCCCCATTGTTAAAATTTTCTCTATTGTATAATAACCAAGGCAAAAAAGCAAAACTTTCAACGTGAAAAGTCAAAAAAAGTGCATATTCGACACGAAACGACAAAATATAAACACAATTTTGACGAGTTAATTATACTAAGCAAATTATATATTAAACACATAAAAAAATCAACAAAATAGCGTTATATATTATAAAAAACTTGATTTTAAAAGTGAAATATCAGGAAAAAGGAATGTTGTTGTAGAGGTGATTTTAATCGCCCGCCATGAATTCCTTAGAAACGGTTGATTTTTTCGAAAATTGTTGTAAAATGTAATAATAGACAATAAAGAAAGTAGGTAAAAAAATGCTAAAAAAAGCATACAAACATTTTTTGACAGTAACAAAACATAAATATTATGTTTTTAGGTTAAGTATAAAAGCGGGTATTCCAGTAAGAGGATTTCTACATGACTTTTCCAAATATTCTTTTACAGAATTTTGGGAATCGGCTAAGTATTATACAGATGGTAAAAGCAGTCCAATAACAAATTGCAAAAGAGAACGCGGGTACTCAAAAGCATGGTTACATCACAAAGGAAGAAATAAACATCATCACGAATACTGGTATGACTATGAAACTACAGATGAAGTGCCTGTTATACCATATAAATATACAGTAGAAATGATATGTGACCAATTGGCAGCAGGAATAACATATAATGGAAAAAATTGGAGAAAAGATACACAACTAAAATATTGGAGAAATGTAGAAAACAGAAGAAAGATAAATCCAAGAATTGCTAATATGCTTGATGAAGTATATGTACAGGTAAGCAAACAAGGAATAGACAAAGTGATAAATAAAAAGAATTTAAAAGAATTATATAAAAAATATTGTGAATAAAATAAAAACCTATGCATACGTAGATAATACATAGGTTTTTTATATGAGCAAATTATTTAAAATATTTAATTCCTGTTTTAATAGCGTTGTTATTCATAATAATTTCGCCATTTTCAAGCAATTTACAAATAAAAAGACTTGAATTGCTAATAAACTTTGCAAATTCAATAATAGCAGAATTGAATTTGGCAATATTAGAATATTTAAGATTAATATTATCAAAAACAATGTAGTAATCTTCTTTGTACAAATATAGTAAAATGTTTTTTGCAACCTTGTAACTTAAAGAAAGATTGTGATTTTTTAAGTATTTAACAAAATTACAATAATCATCAAAGCTAGCAAATTTATAAATAGCATATTTTGAATCTATTTTAGTATTTTTTCTTTTTACAGATACTTTTTTATGTAGGTTTTTTGAATCGGGTACAACCCTTGTAACAGTAACAATAAACTCCCCATTTGCCATAGCTAAAGCCTCTATACGTACAGGATAATCTTTAAATTCAAAACCAATTTCTTCTTCTGCTTCTTCTAGAATATCCAAAAATAAATCTTGTTTTTCTAAAGGGTTAGACATAAAAGAATGAAAATCAATATTTTTATCTTTTAAATCTTGAGAAGTTAGGGTAATTTTAATTTTATTTTCACTAAGTTTTTCAAACTTCATTATACAGCCTCCAAACATCACTACTACATATAATATTATAAATCCATATAATTGTGACAATTTTTACTATAACACAAAACAATCTAAAAAGGAATAGTAAATACAAAAAATATTGGTAAATGCAAATTCGACATTTGCATTTAATAAATTTGCCTTAACTATATGATACATCATTAATAATTATTAAAATAATTATAGCACATATATAAATAAAATTAAATGATAAAAAAATGGAAAAAAAGTTACGCTACATTTCTTTTAAAAACTTTTTAATAGAAATGTTAAAAAGTAAGGATATATTCCGACAAATTTGAGTATATAGCTTATCACAAAATTCCAATGTTTTCAATACAAAAAATCACAAAATTCCGGACAAAATTAAACAAAAAATCACATTTTTCAAATATATAACTCATATTAATTCCTGGGGTTATTACATAAAAAATGTGATTTTTTATATAGCTTCTTGAAAATCACGACATATTTGCCTTGTTAAAATAAATAACTTATTTTTTTTCCTATACATATTGAAAAAAAAGCATATTGCATATATAATACAGTAGAACAAAAGAAAAGTGGGAGGGAGAAAAATGGCAACCAAGAATAAAAGTGTATTAATATTGTTATTGTTCATATTATGCGGATTGGTAGTAGGTGGATTCCTAGGAGAGCTTGCTTCAAAAGTTGACTTCTTGTGGTGGGTGTCATATGGCGAAGAATTTGGAATTTCATCACCTGTAACAATAGACTTAAGTATTATAAAACTTACAATAGGATTTATGTTTAAAATAAATATTTCATCTATTATTGGGCTAATATTAGCAATATTTATATATAGAAAAGTTTAATTTATTCTAAAGAATTTTACGGGGGAAGAAAGGACAGAAATATGAATATCAAAGAAATCCCCCAATCAGAAAGACCTTATGAAAAATTGGAGATGTATGGTGCACAAGCACTTTCAAATGCAGAATTATTGGCAATAATAATCAAAAGTGGAACAAAGGAAGAAAGTAGCATAGTGCTAGCACAAAAAATACTATCTATGCAAAAAAATACACAAGACAGTTTGAGATTTTTACAAGACATATCTATAAAAGAATTTATGAGTATAAAGGGAATTGGTAAAGTAAAGGCAATACAGCTATTAGCAGTGTGTGAATTAACTAAAAGAATATCAAGACCAATTAATAACTTTAATATACAAATAAAATCTCCCCAAGATGTAGCAAATTTACTAATAAATGAATTGAAATATGAAAAAAGAGAAATAGTAAAGGTACTAATGCTAAATTCTAAAAATAATGTTTTAAAAATACAAGATGTGGCATATGGTGGTACAAGCTTTGCTGTTTTTGAAATAAAAGATGTGTTAAAAGAGGCAATAAAAATAGGTGCACCTAAAATAATTTTAGTACATAATCATCCAAGTGGAGACCCAACACCAAGCGATGAGGATATAGAACTTACTAAAAGGCTGATTCAAGTAACAAAAATGCTAGAAATAGAAATGATAGACCATGTAGTATTAGGAGATGGAAAATATAAAAGTATAGTTTCTATGCTTACTAATGGTAAAATTGGATAAAATTATTTAAGAATCAACTTTTAATACACGAAAGGAAGAATATAAAATATGAAATTTTTTAATTTTGTTTCAAAAGATATAGGTATTGATTTAGGAACGGCAAACATTTTAGTTACCTTAAAGGGAAAAGGCATAATACTTAAAGAACCATCAGTGGTAGCAATAGATAGAAAAACAGGGGCGATACTAGCAACAGGACATGAAGCTAAAGAAATGCTACGGAAGAACACCAGGAGATATAAAAGCTGTTAGACCAATGAAAGATGGAGTAATAGCAGATTTTACAGCTACTCAATTAATGCTAAAAAATATAATGAAAAAAATAGTACAAAGACATAACTTGGGCAAGCCAAGAGTTGTAGTAGGAGTACCATCTGGGATTACAGAAGTTGAAGAAAGAGCAGTGGAGGAATCTGTATTACAAGCAGGTGCTAAAGAAGTCTATTTAATAGAAGAACCAATGGCAGCTGCAATAGGAGCAAACTTAGATGTAGCAGAACCAAGTGGAAGTATAATAGTAGATATAGGCGGAGGAACTACAGAAGTGGCTGTTATTTCTTTAGGTGGCATTGTTGTAAGCAATTCGCTAAGAGTAGCAGGAGATGAACTTGATGAAGATATAGTAAATTATATAAAAAAAGAAATGAACTTAGCCATAGGAAGTACTACGGCGGAGCAAATAAAAATAGAAATAGGATGTGCTATGCCACTTATGTCTGAAACAAGTATGCAAGTAAGTGGAAGAGATCTAGGAACTGGATTACCAGAAACAGTAACAGTAACATCTACACAAATACAGGAAGCAATGCAAGATTCAATAGAAAAAATAATAGATATAGTAAAGCAAACATTAGAAAAAACACCACCAGAATTAGCATCTGATATAATGGAAAAAGGAATAGTGCTAGCTGGCGGTGGAGCACTTATCAAAAATTTTGATAAATTATTATCAATAAGAACAGAAATGCCAGTATATGTCACAGAAGACCCATTAGACTGCGTAGTTAAAGGAACTGGAAAAACAATAGACGATTTAGAAAGACTAAAATCAGTTTTAATAAACTCTAGAAGGAAAAGATAACATAACCGGAGGAGAACATGTATAAAAATAAAAAAGGCGGAATAGTAGGTATAATAATAACAATTATTATATTAATAATTATAGTTTTATTAACAAATGTGGAAACAAATAAGGTATCAGGGCTAGAAAAAGCCTTTGATACTATTGTTATGCCAATACAAAATAGCCTTGTATATTTAAAAAATAAAATTAAAGGAAATGATAGTTTTTTTCAAAATATAGATAAGCTAAAAGCTGAAAATGATGACCTAAAACAAAAAAATAGCGAGTTAGAGCAAAAATTAAGAGAATATGAAATTATTAAATCAGAAAATGAAACATTAAAAGAATATATGAACTTAAAAGAAAAATATAGTGACTATGAAAGTATACCAGGATATGTAATAAATAAAGAAATAAGTAATTTTGGAAATACTCTAATAATAAATGTAGGACAAAAAGATGGAATAGAGCCAAACATGACGGTTATTTCTGACAAAGGTTTAGTTGGATATATTATATCTACAACTAACAACACCTCTAAGGTACAAACAATAATAGATACAGCAACAGCGGTAAGTGCAACAATAAGTACCTCAAGAGATAGCATTATTGTAAGAGGCACATTAAATGAAAACTATAATTTAAAGGCAACATATATACCAACAGATGCAAAATTATTGCAAGGTGATACTGTAGAAACGTCTGGAATAGGTGGAATTTATCCTAAGGGTATAAAAATAGGAAAAATAAAAGAAATAGTAAACACAAAAAATATAACAGACAGGTACGCAATAGTTGAAACAGCAGTTGACTTTTCAAAATTAGAAACAGTTTTGGTAATAAAATAATAGGAGGGCTAATTGAAAAAAACATTATCAATAATACTTATATTAATAACTTTTTTTGTAATATATTTTTTGCAAATAAACTTGTTTAGTTGGTTTAATATATACGGAGTTTCTCCAAATTTGTTTATAATTTTAGTATTAATTATAGGGCTCTTTATTGGAAAAAAAGTTGGATTAGCTTTAGGAATTGTACTGGGATTATATATAGATGTTGTAAATGGAAAAATATTTGGACAAGTAGCCTTAATGCTTGGAATAGTAGGGTTACTAGGAGAATATTTAGATAAAAGTTTTTCAAAAGAAAGCAGAATTACATTAATGCTTATGGTGGCAAGTACAACAATAATATATGAAGTAGGGATATATATAATAAACATTATAAAATTAAATGCAAGTATAGAGTTAGCATTATTTTTAAAAATACTAGCAATAGAAACAATATATAATACAATTATTACAATTATAATGTACCCAATAATACAGAGACTAGGAGAAAAACTAGAAAGTACGTTTAAACCGCAAACAAGAGGAATGTATTTTTAACAAGAAAGGAACAATAAATGTATAATGATGACAGAAATACTAATTTAAGATACAATTTAATAACAATTCTTGTATACATAGTTGGAATTGTTCTTATTGTTCAACTGTTTAATTTGCAAATAGTTAATGGGAAAGAATATAGAGAAACCTCAAATACAAGATTAAGTAGAGAGACTGTAATTAAAGCGGCTAGAGGTTCAATAAAAGATAGGACAGGCAACCTGTTGGTAACAACTAAAATGGGATTTAATATAGAATTGTATAAAACAAAAATTAATACAACTACATTAAACAAAACTATATTAAATACTATAAAAATTTTAGAAAACAATAATGATAAATATATAAATAATCTGCCAATATCAATAGAACCATTTAAATTTACAATAGATGATGAAGAAAGCCAAGTTAATTGGAAAAAAGAAAATGACATTAAAGAAGATGCTACACCGGAACAATGCTTTTATGAATTAAAAGAAAAATATAAAATAGAACAAGATAATATTTTAGAAGCATATAAAATAATGGTAGTAAGATATGAAATATCTAGAAATGGATATAGCAGTATAAGACCAGTAACAATAGCAAAAGATGTTAGCAGAGAGAGTGCAGTAAAATTGGGAGAACAGAGCATATATTTCCCAGGAATATCTGCTACAAACGAGCCTATGGTGTCATATCCGTCAGGAAGCTTGGCATCACACATATTAGGATATGTTGGAAATATAACGGAAACGGAATTAGATGGTAGAGAAGATACATATGGAATTAATGACGTAATTGGTAAAGTTGGAATACAATATGTGTTTGAGGAATATTTAAGAGGAAAAGATGGAATTAAGCAATTAGATATGTCTGTAGATGGCACTATTACAGATGAATATATTACACAAGAAGCGGTTGCGGGTTCTGATGTAATATTAACAATAGATGCAAATTTACAAGCAGCAACAGAAAAAGCATTAGCAAACAATATAAAGAAAATTGCAGGTGGAGGTTTTAGCAAAAGAAGTGACGCAAAAGCAGGGGCTGCAGTGGTAATGAACGTTAAAACAGGCGAAATATTAGCAATGGCAAGCTACCCAGACTATGAACCAGAATTGTTTGTAAATGGAATTAGCCAGAAAAAGTTGGATGAATATAACAAAGGAGATAATATATTTAATAGAGCAATAAGTGGAGTATATGCACCAGGTTCAACATTTAAAATGATTACAGCAATAGCAGGTTTAGAAACAGGTGTAATAACACCAACAGAAAAAATAAACGATATAGGAGTTTATAAAAAAGCACACGAGCCTGCATGTTGGATATGGAATAGCTATGGAATGAGTCATGGATGGCTAAATGTTACAGAAGCAATAACACATTCATGTAATTATTTCTTTTATGAAGTAGGATATAGAGCCACAATAGACAATATAGCAAAATATGCAAAATACTATGGTTTGGGAGAAAAGACAAATGTAGAATTGCCAATGGAAGAGAAAGGAATTGTTGCAACAAGAGATAAAGCAAAAGAAAGAGGGGATGAATGGCAAATTGGAGAAACTCTTTCAGCTGCTATAGGGCAAAGCTATAATTCATATACACCGATACAAATGGCAAAATATATAAGTATGTTGGCAAATGGTGGAGAACCAATAGATGTAACAATTGTAAAATCAATAAATGATGTAAATGGCAATCAAGTTTCAAAAGAAGATATAACCAAATTTGTAAATGCTAAACTTGGACTGACAAAGGAAAAAAAGGAAAACTTGAATATTAAAAAGGAAAATATAGATGCAATATTAAAAGGAATGAAAGGCGTTACAAGTGAAGAAGGCGGAACAGCATATAGTACATTCGCAAACTTTAATATAGAACTAGGTGGAAAAACAGGTTCTGCACAAACAGACGTACAAGGAAAAATAAATGGATGGTTCGTGGGGTTTGCACCATATGAAGAACCAGAAATTGCAGTAGTAGTTTTAGTTGAAAATGCCGGTTCTGGTTCATACACGGCAGAAGTTGCAAGAGATATATTACAAGAATATTTTGGAATGAATATGGAAAAAGTTGAAGAGGACTTAACAGCAATGCCAAGTACAGAAATTCAAAATTAGAAAGGAAACAATTATGGGAATTAAAGATTGTATTAATGTAACACTAAAGAAAAATGAAGTAATTATAAAAATAGATGTAACAGCAGACCACAAAAAGGTTATGGCAAATCTAAAAAAGAAGATTCCGGAGTTGAAAAAGCTATATAAGGAAGACAAAACACCAATATTAATAAAAGGTAAAATATTATCAACAAAAGAAAAAAACGAAATTAAAACATTAATACAAGATGCAATAGATGTAGAGGTAAGATTTGAGGGGGCAAAAGCTCTAGGGCTATATGGAATACAAGAAACCTATTGTAGAGAAATTTCTACTTCTGAAACAAAATTCCATAGGGGTTCTTTAAGATCTGGGCAAAGACTAGAATTTGAGGGAAGTATTGTAATATTAGGAGATGTAAAAGGGGGAGCAGAAGTTATAGCAGGTGGTAATGTAGTAATATTAGGAACACTTAGAGGCTTAGCACATGCCGGAGCAAATGGTAATAAATCGGCTATAATAGCTGCTAACTCAATAGAAACTTTACAAATAAGAATAGCAAATATAGTTAAAGAGATAGAAAGAGATGAAGTAGATATACTAAAAACATATGCATACATAGAAAAAGATGACAAAATAACAATGGAGTAAATCAACTAAGTAACAGCATAATTAAAGCAATAAACAAATATTGGTCATCAACTTTTTCGGTATACAAAAAGAAAAGTAATCCCATAAGAAGTATATCATCAGAGTATAATTTTATACCAAAAATTTCAAATAGAATATCCTCGTCCTTTGAATCCGTAGGCTTAGGCTCTGCGGATTTTTTTTGATTTGCAGTTGCCTTTTCTTTCTGCGTTGTACAAGTAGGCATTATCTTTTTTAGATTATTGTACGGATAATTAGCATATCCGTAGGGAGACATGTAATTTCTTCTGTAAAAAGGATAAAAAGGAAAATTAAACATTATTTTTTTTGTCACCACCTAATGGGTTAAATGCTTCAAAAACTTTGCCCATACTAAAAATTTTTATGTACTGATCTACTTTGGACTTTCGGCTATCTCGTAAATAAGGCTTTAAGGATTTTAAAAGATTAGACCTAGGGTCATTTTGAGGATTATTCATGGAGTCCATAATTGTTTTCATTTTTAAAATAGTATCAAAATCTATACCAGAAGTATCAAATGAGGTATCATTATTAGAAGAAGTACTTGAGTCGTTTTTAGCAGAGTTAGAGAAATTATTTACAATGTTTTTAATATCATCAGGCAATTCATTGTTTTTTAGCATACTATTTAATTTGTTCATAATATCAGACATATCGTTACTCATAAAATCTCCTCCTTCTATATAGGTAATAATAGGGCGAAGCTAATCGCCCGTAAGACTTAATGATTACTATTATTATTGTTTTTAATTTCATTTATAATAGTTTCTTTATCTTTAGAGTTTAAAATTTTACTAGCTTTTGCAATGCCAGCCTCCAAATCCTTTTTATCCATTTTAGACAAAATTGACATTAACTTAGCCATATCCATATTGTTGCCATTATTCATAAAATCACCTCTATAAAATATATGTATAAAATACTATAATATAATATTAGAAAAAAGAAAAAATGTTACAATAACAAAATAAAATATTAAGTTGCCTTACGAAATGGAGTTAAAACAATAACAATGACTGCAAAAGGGCGTGTCCCTAAAGCAACAAAAAATTACAAAAAAGAACATCCCAAAAGCGATGATTTGTAATATAAATTTAATATTAGAGGAGTAAAATGTAGTTCCGTAATGTGTTAAGCATATTAAGGGAGAAAGGGCGTAAAAAATATGTTGAAAAATAAATAAAAAATGCTAAAATATAGTATATGTATATATAGAAACTATGAAAATGTCTATTATTATACATAAAGAGTTGAAAAAAGTCGGAAAACTCTTGAAAATTAAACTAAAATTGAGTATAATAAAATTATAGTGTATTAATATGGGTGAACCATAATTATGTATATAAAATATTAATCTTTATTGGGAGGTTTTTATGAAAAAAATTACAAAAAAATTATTAGCATCAGTTCTTACATTTATAATATTTTTTGCAGAGCTATCAACATTAGGAATATATGGAATAGCATATGCAACAGAAGCAAGAGATACTGCAACAAGTAATCAAAATGTAGAATTTGATGTTTACTTTGCAAATGAAAAAAGAGAAATAGTATCAGACGTAAATACAGAAGATGCAAAAATGTATTTAAATATTAAAGTAAAAGAAGCTGGCTATCTAAAAAATGGAATAGTTAGTTTTTCTAGTGCAAACTTTAATGTGAAAACAGGATTTGAAAATGAATACATTCAAGAGATTAAGGAAGACAAAATATATTTAAAACAACTAGATACAAATTCAAATATATTAATAGAACTTCCAATAATTCCAAAAAAAGATGATATTGTATCAGCAGACAATTTTATACAAGAAAGCAAAGTTAGAATAGATGGTACATATGTAAATGCAAAAGGAAAAGAAATAGCAATAGAAAAAGAACATACTGTTAAATTAATATTAAATGGAGAAGCAAAAATAGTTGCAGAAGCAACTATTAATAAGTATGTTCCTTACAAATTAGGCGAGGAATATGGAGTAATTTTACAATATAAAATTAAAACAGGATTAGAAAACAATAATCTACCAATAAAAACAACAGAATTACAAGTAAAAGTTCCAACAATAAATGAAAATACTCCAAACGATATAAAAGTAATGGCAAACAATACAAAAGCAACAAATGGAAAAGAAGATGGAATAGATTTTGTACAAACTAACTGGAACTATAATGAAGAAACAAAATTAGTTGATATAAAGGTAGAAAACATTTTAGAAAATAACAACATAACATGGAAAAAGAATTGTACAGATGAATATTTAGTTACTTTTAAATACGAAGGAAAAGAAATATATGACTATGTAAATTCAACAGAAAAATTTAATGTATCAACAGATTTTACAGCAAAAATAGAAGCATATAATAATATAGAAACAATAAAGGAACAAGAATTTACAGGAAAAGCAGAAATTATAAAGAAAATAAATGAAATTGTGGATTTTAATATAGAAGCTACAAAGGAAATTAGTAAAGGACATATATATGCAAACTTTAATGCAAAAGAAAAAGTTGAAACATCATATACAGTAAAATATACAGCTAACATTGCATACGCAAATTTAATTAATGCAATAGAATTTACTCAAGAGGCAGATAATTACAAAGATGGAACAACAGAATATAGCACAGTAGTTTCTAATAAAAATGAAATTTATACAACTAAGATAAGCGTTTCAGAAAATGTATTTAACAAAATTTTGGGAACAGAAGGATATATAGATATATTTAATCCAAACCTAGAAAAAGTTGGAACAATAAATAAACAAAGTTTAAAAGATGGTTTATATACATTTGATTGTAAAGACTTAGATTTAAACAAATTGACATTAAAAACAAGTGCTCCAACAACAGAAGGTACATTGAATATATATGTAGACAAATCAATAAAAGGCGAAAATGGATATAGCAAAGAAGAAATTAAATCATTTAAAGAAATAAATGCAAGCGTAATAGGAAAAACAGAATTGGCAGAACAAACAAAACAGGGAAAAATTACTTTAAAAGAACCTATATCAAAAGCAGAATTAACAATAAGCAAAAACAACTTATCTACAATAACTGTAAATGAAAATGTAGAAATAAGAGCAACACTAGATACTTCAAATATTAATAACAGCTTATATAAAAACCCAACAATAAAATTGGTATTTCCAAAATACTTTGAAAAAATAGAAATATCAGATGCAAAATTGTTGTTTGAGAATGAATTGAAATTAAAAAACAATAATTGGTCAACTGAAAATGGAAATAAAGTATTAACTTTATCATTTGAAGGTACACAAACAAAATATAATTCAGAAGCAACAACAAAAGGTGCAACAATATCTATATTAGCTGATATAACATTAGAAAAACTAACACCAAGTATGCAAGAAAAAATAAAAATGTATTATACAAATGAAAATACAAACCTTTATGATAAAACAGAAAATAAAATAGGAATAACAGAAACAAATATTAATCTTGTAGCTCCAACAGGAGTAGTAACAGCTAATGGAGTTAAAGACTATGCAGATGGAGAAAAAGCTATTTTATCAATGTCAGGAGATACACAAGTTGGAAAAATAGCAGTAGGTGCAGATGAAAAAGTAGCAACAATTAACGGACTTATACTTAACAACAATAACAACAGTATTTCAAATGTTAAAATATTAGGAAGACTACCATTTAAAGGTAACAAACAAATAGATACAGATACAGAATTAAAAAGTACATTTAGTGCTACATTGCAAGATAAAATACAAATAAATGCTAACAGCGAAACAGTAAAAGTATATTATTCAGAAAATGCAAATGCAACAAAGGATTTAGAAAATGCAGAAAATGCATGGACATTAGAAATGGATAACATGGAAAAAGCTAAGTCATATTTAATAATATTAGATACAGATTTAAACACAGGCGATAAAGTGGAATTCAATTATAAAGTAAAAATTCCATCAGAGTTACCATACAATAATACTTCATACACTACATATAAAGTATATTATGATAATAACGAACAAGCTGGAACATCAGCAGAAACAAAGCTTTCTCCAATAATAGGTATATCAACAGGAGAAGGACCAAGATTAAAAGTTACATTAACATCAAATATGCCAGAAGGAGCAGAAGTTAGAGAAAGACAAATTGTAAGATTCACAGCAATAGTAGAAAACGTGGGAGAAACAACAGCAGAAAATGTTGAATTAAGCATAGATGCACCAGAGTATACAACACATGTTGAATATGATGTTTCAACAAGAAGTTTTATAGAAGCAAATGAGAAGAACAAAAAAGTATTATTAGGAAGTATTGCACCAGGAAAGTCTGTAGAAAAAATATATGAGCTTAAAATGAATAATATAGAAGATTCATCAGAAACTGTAGAAATATTAAATAAGGTAAAAGCATCAGGTACAACATCTAATGAATACAAATTATCACTTAAAAAAGCATCATTAAAGGTTGAAATAACAACACCAATTGAACCACAAACCTTATTAATAAAAGGAAATAAAATAGAATTTATGACATCAATAAAAAATGTTTCTGAACAAGATATGAATGATGTAATCTGGGAAATGAGTATTCCAACAGGATTAGAAGTAATGAAATCTATAGGTCATAATGATTTTATATCAACAAAAGACAACAGCAATGATGGCGAAACAAAATCTGGAGCTACAAAAATCTTGTTAGGAGACCTTAAAGCAGGGGAAACTAAATATGTAACAATAGAATTAGGAGTACAAGAACCAGCAGAAGAAATAAATATTGTTTCAAAAGTAAGTGCAAAAAATGTACCAGAGCATTATTCTAATGAATTTATATTCTATGGAAAGAAAATGGAATTACAAATAGAACAAAATGTAAAACAAGGACAAAAACAAACTGTAAAAGAAGGAGAAAATATAGAATACATTGTTACTGTAGAAAATATTGGAGAATTAGTTTCAACAAAAAATGTAGTAGAGATAAAAATTCCAACAGAAACAAGATTGGTAGAAGCTAAATATATGTATAAAGATACAGAGTTTACAAAAAACTCAACATATAATAATATATTATCTATAAGTATAAGTGACTTACAACCAAGTACAAAAATTGATATAAATGTAAAGCTTGTTGCAAAACAATTAGGAGAACAACAAGAAAAAGAAGTAATAATTGAACCTGCAACATTAACAGCAACAGCAATAGACAAAATACAAGCTACAAATAAATTGAAATTTTATATTCAACCTTCATTAGAAAACAGAAAATACAAAATATCTGGTACTGCATGGTTAGATGCAAACAAAAATGGGCAAAGAGAAGAAACAGAAACATTATTACCAAATATGCAAGTAATGTTAGTATATAAAGAAAATGGCGAATTAGTAAAAGATTCAGAAACAGATATGCCTAAAAAAATAACAACAGATGAAAATGGAAAATATGAATTCTTAAATCTAAACAAAGGCGAATATTTAGTAGTATTTATATATGATACAGAAAAATATAGTGTTACAGAATTTAATGCGAAAGGTGTAGAACCAAGCATAAACTCAGATGCAATAGAATTTGAAATGGAAATAGAAGGAAGTAATAAAAAAGTAGCAGTATCTGATGTATTAAAAATAGAGGATACAGATATTAGAGACATAGACATAGGATTATATATAGCAGAAAAATTTGACTTAAAATTAGATAAACATATAAGCAAAATAACATTAACAACACCAACAATAGGAACACAAGTATATAACAAAAATAATGAAAAACTATCAAAAGTAGAAATTCTAAACAAGAATGTTGGACAAAGTAGCTTTATAGTAGAATACAAAATAATTGTAACTAACGAAGGAACAGCAGCAGGATATGTTAAAAAAGTAGTAGACTACTTACCAAAAGAAGCTAAATTTAACTCTGAGTTAAATAAGGATTGGTTTTTAGCAAAAGACGGAAATGCATATAATTCTATATTAGCAGATGTAAAATTAGAGCCAGGACAAAGCAAAGAACTAACATTAGTATTAAGCTATAATATTACAGAAGATTTAATAGGAAATATAGTAAATAACAATGCCGAAATATATGAAAGCTATAATGAACAAGGTTTACAAGATATAGACTCAAAGGCAGGAAATAAAATATCAACAGAAGATGATATGTCAAATGCAGATATAGCTGTATCAATAGTAACAGGTAAAATAATAGGATATACAATACTTACATTATTTATATTAGCAATATTGGTATTTGGTATATATGAGATAAAAAAACAAGTTTTGGACAAAAAAATATAGGAAAGGAGGTTAGTAGAAATGATAAAAAACAAATGGACAGTTAAAATAATACTATTAGTAACAGTTATATTGGCTGGATTGATTTTATGCATTAATTCAATTAATGGTATTCCAGATGCAGAAACAAATTATAAAGAAATATATTCTGCAATGCTTAATGCTAATCAAGAAGAAAACTTGACTTTACCTAATTATAAAGGGTTTGAAGTTAATAATGAACAGAAACAAGGAAATGGTTTTGAGGTTCCTGCAATAGCAGGTAGAGAAATATATTGTATTGAAAAGGGTGTAGGAGTAGCTTTTTCAGGTGCTATGCAAAGTAAAGATGGTAAAGGAAAAACATATGACTACACATGGGGTTCAACAATAACTAGTATATTTACTCCAATTGATAATCCGCATATGAAGTCGAAACAACTAAGTCCTAAGGAAAAAAGTTATATAGATACTGCAATTGAAAGTAATCATCATGGATCAGGTGCTAAAAGGACTATAGCGTATTATACATGTAAAGATCCAGTTGAAGCTTCACCAGAAGAAGCATATGTTATTACAGCAGAACCTTGCAACAAATGGACTCCAAGAAAACAAATAGTTATGTGGTGGTTAAATATAACTGGTGAACCGACCTGGAATAATTTATATGAAAGTTTAACGAAAGAACAACAGGAAGTTGCGAGGTCTGAAAAAGATAAAATAATACAGCTTTATAATGAAGCAATAAAATACGGAGAATATAAGAGAATTTTAGATGGGCAATCAGAATATGCAAGTAATCTTACAGATGCAGACAACATAACATCGGAATGTTATACAAGTACAAGTGGTTCAGAAAAGTATATAAAAATCGGACCATATTCTATGGATTATCTAGATGGAAAAGCCGACGATTTAGATATTATATTTGGTGGAATTGGTGGAAAGGAGTACAACAATCCAATTGGACTATATATTAAAAACGGAAATCAAAGAATAAAGGTTGAAAAAATAATAACAAATAATAAAGAAACGAATACAAAATACTTTAACCCACGTGACATAGAAAACTCAAATGATATTTCAGGCTACTATGTAGAAAATACAGAAGATGAAATGAGTCCTTCGTCAGGTCAAGAATTTTATGTATTAATTTCAGAAACTGAATTGGAGGCTGATGCAGAATTATATGCACACTTTACATGGATGGAAGCTACAGGAATAAAAGGTATAATGGATGGAATAAGTTACCAAATTACAGACAGTAGTTTTTACAATAATGGAAAACTAAGGCTAGATAATGATGGGTGTATTACTTTTGAAGCAAAGGCTACTCAACAATTAGGACAATATGTAGGAAAAAGGGAGTTAAAAGAACAAGATTTACCATTAGGTAAAGTGCAACCACCTTCAAAAGAGGGTTCATATTCTATTAACATGAGAAAAATTTATGAAGATGAAAATGGAGTTGAACATGGACTAAAAGGAGCAGTATTTTTAATTAATGGTCTTCTAACATGTGAATCAGATGAAGAGGGATATATATTAAGCGGTCAACAAATTATAAATGCTTCAGGAACTGAAACATGGACAGTTGAAGAGAAAAGTGCACCAGCAGGATATATTACACAACCATTAAAAATCGTATTTAAAATATATAAAGTATATAACTCAACAACAAATACCTATGAAGTAGATAGAATTGAAATAGTTTCATCAAATAGTAATGCAGAAGTTACATTTAATAAAGAAGATCAAACTATTACTGTAAAAATAAAAAATATTAAAGCAAATCCAGAAAATCCAGGTGACCTACTTGATACATATGAGATAAAGGCAAAGAAAGTAGATGAACAAGGAAATGGATTAGCAGGTGCTAAGTTTAATATAACATGGCCAAAAGGACAAACAAGTGAAGCAACATCAAATGAAAACGGAGATCTTGTTATATCAGGTCAAACAACTATGTTACTACTTAATTCAGAAAGAAAAGATCATTTCAAAATAGAAGAAATAGAAGCTCCTGCAGGATATAAAATGATAGATGGAGCAATAGAGTTTGATGTAGAGATAGGAAAAGCTGATATAGGTAAAAATGCATATGTAATAAAAGGAATAATAAATGTAAATGCTCCAGAAGGTGTTACAATTGAACTAAATGGAAGAGGAGAAATATCTATTGTTATACCAAACCAAGAAGATATACCACTAATTTCAATTGGTGGAAATGTCTGGGAAGATGCAAAAACTGGAAAAGCAAGTTTAGGAGATGGTATAAACAGTACAACAAATAATGTTGACAAAAACTTAGAAAACATAAAAGTAAGTTTATATACAGAAGATATGAAACTTGCAGAGCTAATGCCAGATGATAGTGTAACAAACATATACAATAGAATAAACCCTACTTTAACAGATGCAAACGGAAATTACAAATTTGAGGGCGTATGCGTAGATGAAAGCAAAAAATATTATGTTGTATTTGAATATGATGGTCAAATATATATGCCAACAGAATACCTAGCAAAAGGAATTTCCGGAGATACAATTCAAAACTATAATTCAGTAGAAGAAATGTTGGGAGAGCTAACTAATATTGATACAGGAAGAGATAATGGAAATAGTGGAAACACCGGAGGAAAAAACACCGGAACAGGAACCAATACGGGTTCAGGTAAAAATACCCAAACAAATACAGAATGGTTTGAAAAATGGAAAGCAAATTCAAAGGCAAGTGAATTTGAAACAAATACTGGAAAAAACACAATAGAAGGAAGACAAACATTTAATAATAGATTTGCAGAAATTGGCTCTTCACCTAAAAACTATATGACCAAAAATAACCTAAATATAAAATCGTACTTAACATATTCGGATGGAAAATACTATAATAAGACCTATACAAGATTAGAACTAATGGGATATACACTTAAACGAGTAGATGGAAAACCAGAGTATGTGCAAGATAAAGTTCAATTAGTAGATGGCTATAAATATAATAAATATGGTACATTAAATTATGATGAAAATGGAAGAATAACTAATGAATGGGCTGAAGGCTTGATTAGTACAAAGATAAAAGAGTTTATTAAAAATAACAATAAATATCCAAATAGCAAAGAATTGAGAGACATTTATCAGGAAATAGCTGGTACAGATAAAGAAATGTGGAAAAAGTTACAATTTATAGAAGACTGCAAAATATCTGCAATAACAAAATCACCATTTAATAGTGGTATAGAATATTACCCTACTAATAAAAACGCAACATTTGGAACAGATTTATTGACAAACTATATTAACTTAGGACTATGGAGAAGACAAGAATTTAATGCTCTATTATCAAAAGATGTAACAGCAATAGAATATACAATAAATGGTAAAACCGAAACATATAAATATGATGGAAAGAAAACGGCATTAGAGAACATAAAATCATGTATGGATACTTATGTGACAGCAATAGATACAAATTTAGCTTGGACATATTCAAAAGTACAAGAAAACATAAATAGAAATAGAATAAGCTATAAGTATTATAACGCAAAATATAATAGACCAATATATAACTCGGATTATGTGGCAAAAGCAGGTATAGGTGAAGACTTAGATGTGCGAATAAAATATAGAATAACAATAACTAATATTTCTCAAAGCATAGAAATGAAAGTTAAAGAAATAGTAGATTATTATGATGATTCATTAACATTAAGAGAAGTTAAAATAAATGGAACAAATATTACATTAATACCAAGAAAGAGTATATATGGAACATTAACAGAAACAAACTTTAATGGTTACAATAAAATTTATATTAGTGGAGATGTATTAGAAGAACAAATTTCTACAGGTGGAGAAATAAATATTGATTTAACATATAAAGTTAACAACATGAGAATGAACGACTTAGAGGACTACTTAAATATTGGTGACAAAACAAATATTGCAGAAATTAATGGTTATAAAACATATTATGCGGCAAATACATCAACTCCAAATAGACATGGAGCAATTATAGGAAACAATACTACAGTAGCAGGATTGGTAGATGTAAATTCAACACCAGGGAACTTAAGTACTACAGAAACAATTACAAATGAAGTATATAACTTTGAAGATGATAGTGACAAAATAGTGGCAACATTAGAAATTAAACCAGATCCCGATAATCCTGGAGAAAAAGCAAAAAGAACAATAAATGGATATGTATGGGAGGATTCAAAAGTTTCTGATGGATTAGGAAATGGCGTAATGGAAGATAGTGAAACAAAAATATGTGGTGTAGATGTGGCACTATGTGAAAAAGTAAAAATAGCAACTAATTCATATGAAGGCGATGATGGAATGCCACAATGGATAAATATATATAATCAACAACTAAAAGGATATAAATATGTACCAGTTAAAACTTATAACGGTGAATCATGGACACCAGCAGTAAAGCAGACAGATGATAAAGGTTACTATGAATTTACAGGTTTTATTCCAGGAGATTATTATGTAATATTTGGCTATGGATATTCTAAGGAAACATTGTTACCTAAGAATAGTGAAACTACTAAATTAATTGAAGAATTTGGCAAGAATAATAAATCATATAATGGACAAGATTATAAATCTACCATATTTGAAAATGGCATAAATATTAAGATCAGTAGTTGGAGAGATGATTTAGGAACATACAGCTATAGTTTAGATAATGAACATATTTCAGATGCAGTAGATGACTTAGATAGGGTAGATACGGTTATTTCTTATTCAAAAGAACAAAAGAACCATATAGCAGAAGTATTAGTTTCTCCATACAATGTGCCAAAATATCCAAAAATGTCTTATGAAAAAAAAGAAATGAAGCAATTATTAGAAGAATTAAAAGAAAAAACGTGGAAAGTAGCAAGAACACGTAAAATAGATGCTAAAGTAGAATATGCTTCTAATGGTACAACAGATGGAACAACAAAAACCGAATGGACGCTACCCAATATTGACTTAGGTTTAGTAGAAAGACCAAAAACACAATTAGAAATAACTAAAAATGTAAAAAATATTAAAGTAACATTATCAGATGGAAGCATTGTATTTGATGCTACACAAAGAGCAGAAAAGACTGAAGTTAAAGATGCAATTTGGAAATCAAATATATTTAGCACTACAAGAGGCACAACACCAACATGGGGATTTATACAACTATATTTAGATGAAGAATTAATGTATGGTGCAACAATCCAAATTGAGTACAATATGAATATAACGCAACCAATAAACGAAAGAGATTTTACTGGAGATAAATATTACGTAAAAGGTGAAGTAGATGGAAAACTAGTAACCACTAAAGCTACTGAAGTTATATGCTATATTCCAAATAAAATGCAATTTGATAAGGAAGTAAATGATGGATGGAACTTAATTGAAGATGAACAAAGTGGAAGTACAGAAGGTAAAAATACACAAAATGAAATATTTGAACAAGGCTTAGTAAATGAAAACCTAAAAGATGAGGTAAATTCAATAAAAACTAAGGTAAAAATAGAAGATAGTAATGCAACAGATATAAGTGATATAAGTGAAAATAATTTAACGGTATCACAATTAATTACAAGAGATGGTGCACAAGGTGGATATGTAAGTGTTGCAGAGATAGTTAAGATACAAAACGATGTTGGAAGAAGAATGACAGAATATATTATTAAATCTGATAATAAAGAAAAAACAATATATCCTATTGTAGGAAATCAAGATCCAACAAATAAACCAGCAGAAATAGACTCAGCGCAAGGAGAAAATGTTGCAGTAATGCCACCATTTGGTATAGGTCAAGTATTCTATTATGTACTTACTGTTGTAATAGCTGGAATGCTAGTTGTAGGAATAATCTTTATTAAGAAGAAAGTTCTTGTAAAATAAAAAATTGTACTTAAGATAAAAAGAAAAAAGGATGAGTTTTCGTCCTTTTTTCTTTACATTGTTGTGTTTTACTACAGAATACGATAAAATTATAAAAAGAAAATGTTTTATAAAAAAGTAAAATAAAAAAAATAAACGCATAATGTAAAAAACTTTTTTAAATTATGTATCTAAAACGACAAAAAAATATTTAACAAAGTATTAAAATAGAACATAATAAAAAAAGTGAAGGGTGGTAAAAATGTTTCAAAACATTTCAAAAGAAAGAGAACAAAAAATTAATGAGAAAATAGAAGTAAATAAAAAAGATAAATTAAAGGTTATATTAAAAAACCTATTTACAGTACAAAATATAATCTTGTATACAATAACTTTTATGATTTCAATGGTGGGAATTAGTACAGATAATATAATGTTTACAATAACACCATTTGGATTAGCAATAATAGCAGCAGCTCTGAGCTGTAATATGCCTGTAGGGATAATGTATTTAATATCTTTAATATCTACTTTTATAAAATTTGGGCCAAATAGTTTATTGACATATATCTTAACAACATTAGTATTCTTTGTAGCAATATTAATAAAAAAACCAAAAATACAGGATGAAGTCAATGAACAAAAAAGATTAGGTATGCACTTATTTGTATCTACCTTATTAGTACAAGTTATTCCAATGTTTTTTAGGACATTTATATTATATGAATTATTAACATCAATAATGCTAAGTATTTGTACATATATTTTCTACAAAATATTTTCAAATTCAATAACAGTTATTAGACAAGCTGGAGTAAAAAAAGTATTTTCAATAGAAGAAGTAATGGGGACGAGCTTGCTTTTAGCCATAGCATTTACTACATTAGGGGATACAACAATATTTGGATATAACTTAAAAAATATATTAAGTATATTATTGGTACTAATATTAGGTTGGAAAAATGGAATACTTGTAGGAGCAACTTCTGGAATTACAATAGGAGTTGTTTTAGGAATAATATGCAATAATGAACCTGTTATGATAGCTTCATATGCAATATCTGGAATGGTAGCAGGTATATTTAACAAATTTGGAAAAATTGGGGTTATATTAGGATTTATAATAGGAAATGTGTTATTAACATATGTTGCAAATGGAAATACAGTGCCTATAATACTAATACAAGAAATTTTAATAGCTTCTCTTGGACTTTTAGCAGTGCCTAAAAATATTAAAATAGATATTCAGGATTTAGTAAGTAAAACAAAGATGCTTCCAGAAACAACAGAAAAAACTTTAGAAGAAAATAAGGATACAATATATAAATTAACAAGTATGTCTCAAACTATATCAGATATGGCAAAAACTTATCAAGAAGCAGCAGCTACAATTGTTTCAGAAGAAGAACTTAAGGAACAAGAGCTTTCTAATGAAAAAATATTTATAGACGAGCTAAGAATAAACTTAAGCGGTTTAGAAGAAAATATGCTGTATGATGATATATATAACGATAAAGATATTTTAAAAGATGTTTTTGAATATTTACTAAAAGAAGAAGTTATGGTAGAAAAGGAATTGATTAAAATTTTTGCTAACCATAATAATTACATAGTAGGATATGAAGAGAAAAATAAAAAAGTACAAGAAGAAGTTTCTAAAATTACAAAAGTAATTAATTATTCATATAGAATTAGTAAACTAAACTTTATATGGAAAAAGAAGATGGAAGAAAGCAAAAAAAATGTATCTAACCAGTTAGAAGGAGTTTCAGAGGCAATATCTAAACTGGCAAACGAGATGAATAAGAAAACTGATGAATATGAAGAAAAAAAACAAGAGATACAAACATTGCTAAATCAAAAAGAAATAAATATAAAAGATATAAGTATTAAAAAGCAAAAATCAGGAAGATATGTTGTAGATGTATATACAGATATCTGTGATAATTTAGATGGAACCTCATGTGAAATAAAGAGAATTGGAAAGATACTGAACAAGGCATTTGATGATAAATTTATAATACAAAATCAAGAATGTGGGCTAAGAGAGAATAAAACAAAATGCAAGTTTACATATATGTTACAAGACAAATATAATATACAAATAGGTGTTGCAAAAACAACAAAAGCAGATTCACCAATTTCGGGAGACAGTAACTTACAGACAAAATTAGAAGATGGAAAATATTTGTTAGCACTAAGTGATGGAATGGGTTCAGGTCCAGAAGCAAGAAAAAGCAGTAAAATAGCAATAAAAATGTTAGAAAGATTATTGGAAGCAGGTTTTGACAAAGATATTTCAATAAAATTAATAAATTCTACATTAATAGCAAACTTGGAAGAAGACATGTATGCAACATTAGATGTAGCAATATTAGATTTGTATAAGGGAAACTTAGAATTTATAAAAAATGGAGCATGTCCAACATTTATAAAAAGAGGAAAAGAAATACAAATATTAAAATCGCTAGAACTGCCAACCGGAATAGTAGAAAATATGGATTTAGTAGTATACGATTATGACCTACAACCAGACGACCTAATAGTAATGTGCACAGATGGTGTAATAGAATCAAATACAGAATATATAAGCAAAGAATTATGGATAAAATACTTATTAGAAGACATGCAAACAACAGATGCACAAAAAATAGCAGATATAATATTATCAGAAGCAATAGATAACAATTATGGAAAACAAAAAGACGATATGACAGTAATAG
>ENA-OOWE01000044-OOWE01000044.1-human-gut-metagenome-genome-assembly--contig:-NODE-44-length-45674-cov-13.333282_pt1 | contig 45674 bp, 46 predicted proteins | sample MGYA00241402_ERZ501311 | MGnify/ENA primary metagenome ERZ501311 (study PRJEB25962, sample SAMEA2042363) | human gut metagenome | biome: human gut; feature: human-associated habitat; material: faeces... | reverse complement strand
GCAAAAGTAGCGAGGATCTCTCCCCGCTACAATATGCATTTCGTCGGATGCTTACAGAAATATTTTCCATGCTTTTTGGAACCTGAAAAACGCTGGCCAGCGCGTCTTTTTTCGAGCAGTTTTAGTCCGTCATAAGAGCGATTTCTTGCATCACATATCGGACAGATTATCGTGATTCGGTCGGGATCGGTCTGGGCATATTGTCATTGTTTCCAGGGCATAATATTGACAGCGACGGTGCAATCTGGCTGTTGGGGCTCGCCGTGGTGCTTCTCGCCATTTCCAGGATTGCTGAAATGGGGAACAAAACCGGCAGTTGATTTCGCCGAAGCACGGGACACAAGAGGACGTGCCAGAGAATCCGAATCACTTCATTGGATTCTTCTTCAGCTTTGGCTTAGGAAGCGCCGGAATCGTTGCCTTGATAAGACTGGCCAGATATTCCCGGTCATCCACATCGCTGATGTAGAAATAGTCCTTCGCGCCGTCGTAGGGTGGTCGTAAGATAACTTCCTTCAACAGGACTTGGCCAGGCTCTGTCACCTTGACGTAGAAGTTATTGTCACAGATTAGGCCGAAGAGAACGCCGTTGCAATAAGCGCACCAGTCCCCCATCATCTTTTTCACGGCAATCTCCCCGGCGTCGGAGCACTGGTCGATGATGAATTGTACAAAGTCAGGATTGCAAGCCATATAGTCAGAGTATCAGAAGACAAATTCAAGAATTGAAATAGCTCAATCAACATACTCGTTCAAACTGCTCACAAGTTTGTGAACCGTTGTTGACGGATTGGCCTCGGAAGGCTTCATTCCGTTGTGTCCGTCTATAAGAGTCTCAGCATTTTTTATTGCTTTACTCTCAAGAGGTTTCAGTATTTGATATAGTTTCTTGGCAAAGCCACTCTGCTTGGTATATGGGATACCGAGATATTTGCTGAGAAGCCTGGCATAATTACCCCTTGCAACAGGATTTACAAACAAGCTGAAATGGGGGAGGAACCAGAGCTCGAATGATTCATTACTATAGGCAACGTTGAAGCCATTATTCTCCGCATAAGAAATGGATTCATCAAAATCCTGGTAATCGTCTTTATCAAATACCACCCAGCAGTAGTCAAACGACTTGCCCATATTCTTCTCTCGATCCCTTATGATGATGGCCTCCTTTACGAGATTCATTGTTCCAAGACCTTTGCCGACAGCCTTGACTGTAGCGGAGGTGAAGCGGAATGCATTGAAATAGTCCGGTTCTGTATTCTCCCCCTCGCAAATAATCAAGAATGACTTCTTGGGATTCTTGAAGCCGTATCTCTTCCTAATGGAATGTTCCTTCCTGGGATTATAATTTGCTCTCATATCTCAATGCTTTGGAAAGATCCTCAATGATTGGAGTTGCTCCATACTTGCCCAAAAGGTAGTCCTTCTCATAGGAGGCGTCGCTGCGCACCTTATAATCGGACAGAGAATACAGCTCGCTTTCCCCACGACCATTCTTCTGGGTGAACCATATCTGGTCGCGTCTCAAAAGACTATTATTGAGTATATTGGTATCGTGAAGCGTCACCATCAGCTGAGCTTTGTTCGGGTTTCCTGCCTTTGTATTGAATAAAGAAATCACCCTCGTTATCAGTAGAGTATGCAGTTTTGAGCCGAATTCGTCAACGATGAGACGCTTGCCGTGCTCCAGAGTGTCAAGAATTGGATATGCCAGGGAGAAATACTTAACCGTTCCCTCTGACTCGCTCTCCTTCATTGAAAAAGTCACCGATGCAGTCTCCCGGCCTTCATCATCATACTGGGCATGCGATGTGAGCACACCTAGTTCGCTCAAACTGATATCTTCGATTCCCAGGTCAGCATATCGGGAGAATTCTACCATTCTATTCCTGGTTTCCGGATTCTCCATTGCTTTCAAAGCTATTGCCCATATTTCCGTCTCGGAGTTTGCAGTTATGATGGTCGTATCATTAAGCCAGTTCATTACTGTCTTGGCGTATGGATCATTGAACTGTCCGGCCAGTGATAACAGCAAGGCATTGTCCCTCACCATATTCTTATCCGCAAGTTCCTTTCCGATCGAGAACTTTGGATGAGTCTCGAAACGCTTGCCGTCTCGATAGAACAGTTCTATTTCCTTTGACCTTTTCTTATCGCTTTTGATATACAGCCACTCGCGACATACCTCTTTCGTGTTAACCTCAAAGCCATATCTGTAGGTGTTGCCGTCAGCAAAGAGCATTATCTCGAACAGGCTAGGCTCGGCTGCAGAAACGCTTGACAGGGCATAATTCCTGACAGGAATCTCTTCGCCGGCCTGCACATCCTTCGAAGAATTCATAGTAAACCATTTGAAAAATGCCAATGCCTTGACAACATTGGACTTGCCGGATGCATTGGCCCCGAACAAGGTGCAGCACCTGTTCAAGGAAATGGCAGTATCTTCTCCAACGCCGAATGTAGCATCGCCTATATCAGCCTTTCTGTCCCTTAAGGCCGTTGCAACCATTGAGATGGTAACCTTGTCTCTAAAAGATAGAAAATTTGCGAATGAGAACTCCAAAAGCATAGCTAAACAACTTTATTTGTGAAATTTTCACAAACATAAAAGTTAAATTGAAATAATACAAGGTTAATCACACAGGAATTGATTCGATTATTTCAATTCACGTCAATTTTATCTATATTTGTCCAGCCTTGCCGCTGACTGTTTTCCGGCGCGGAATTGTGGTCCTTCGGTATCGATGGTCATCACCGGCAGGTCTCGCCATTATTGCGTAAGTCCTTCGCAATCAATCTGTTATAAGTTGTTGTATCGGGAAGTGATACGGAAATAGTGTTTTACCGAGGGACCGGCTCCGGACTTTTTGAAACAGTATCTCCGGAGGAACAGGCACTTCTCCTGCCCAATGGAGAGTTTGCGGTGAGAATGCAGTTTCCACTCTGGAAAAGAATGCTTTTCAGCTTGGCTGGTATGAAATACGACCGTATGGCCGCACGTAAAGGGCAGCACCATCACTTCATATTTGTGCATGAAAATGGTGAGGGTCGCCATGAGAGTCAAGAAGCTGCTCATGAAGAAAGGCCTGAACAAGAAATACTCCTTCAAGCAAGTGATGTCATACCTTGACTCCTACCAGATGGCAAGAACTTCCGTCAGCGGCAGCTGGCAGCCTGTCACGATGCTTTCATATATAAAGGAACTCGCCGATAAATTGGGTGTATAGGGTACAGAAATGGGCATTCTTTATTTAACATTAATCTTTTTTGAATTTGATGAGGCAGTCGTAATAAACCGACATCATGCCGCACCAGTAGTGCCAGTCCTCCGGGTAGTAGGTATGCTGGCCTTCGCGGACACGTGAGATAATTGTCAGAGTATACTCTTCGCCTTCGGCCGTCACGCCGGCAGGATTGGCGTCGTAATTCTCCGAGCCGTCGGGCTCTTCCACATCGATATACCACAACACGCGTTCCTTGAACGGACTGTCCATCCTGGCACGGTCGTCAAGGTAGTCCATCAACGTGAATCCGGTCTGGTAACCCGCCATGTGCTTGTTCGCCGCGTCAATCTTGCGGTTGATCGCTTCCAGGCTGTCGCCATCGGCAATCCTGAATTCCTTGTTTGAGCACATCCGGAACGCCTGGTTCAGAATACGGATGATGGATTCCCTGGTCCCGGCAAGAGCTACCTTGGTCTCGATAATCTTTTCACTCATCTCCCGTCCTCCTTTGAATAGTAAAGCAACAGTCCGACGACCGCCGCGGCAATCGAGGCACCGACGATGTAGAGGACACTCTCCCATACGGGCCCTCCTGTTCCGGTTATCAGGGTGTATGCCTTGTGGAAAACCAGCAGGGCGCTTCCGGCCATGATGGCAATAGACGCGATGATTTCACCCCGATTGCCCTTTGCCTTCCCGGGAGCCGGCGCCTTCCGAGGCATCTCTTCATACTCGCCGAAGACGGTGACATGGCACCCGACCACATCGTCATCATCGGCCTCAGTGAAGATGCCACCCCTGCTGTCGATGGCAAGGTACAGGCCTTCACCAGCAAGGTACACCCGGGCATCCTTCCCTTTACATTCCAGTGAGGAAATCACCTCCTCAATGGTCCAGAAGCCTTCCAGCACATCATCCACATCTTCAACTATAATCCGAAGGTCTCCGTCTTTGTCATTCCCCATGCCGACGACACCGAAAGTCCCCTCGTCATCCTTCAGCCAGGCGACTACGCAGTCGTCCCAATGATTCTTCTTATACTTCTTCAGTTCTCCGAAGAGTTCCCCCACGGTGGTCAATTTGATATTCTCTGTCGTTTTCATCTTTTTGTGAATTCTTTATTCCTACTTACAATACTGGAGAAACAGGATATCGTTACCCTGGAAGATGGTCTTTCACGCTGGCGTTTTGACGGAACTTCTCTTGTTGTTTTTCCGCCCAAGCAAGGCATTCTTCCCTGCTATATTCTACTTCCGGGTGCTCTCCATGGTACTTCTCCCACATGGGGACATATCTCGCGGGATACATATAAGCCAACGTCCTGAGGAAAATCGGGAACTCCTCTCCGCGTACTCCGGAATCAAGATGGATGCTGCGGAGTACGCCGTCTGTCGCATCATCGATTGAAGCCGAAACAACGGCCACAAACCTGGCATCCCTATAAAACTCATCATCTAAAAACACGCAGCATTCATATTGGCGCGCAATATCGGGCCAGGATTTGGCGTCTTCGGAGAATTCATATTCATCATAGAAGCCATCAGAAAGGTAGAAAGTGAATTTAGCTACGAGTCCGGCGGCAGATTCCTCCACACGAACAAATTCAATGAATCTCAATTCTTGCAAACCATCTTCTTCCAAAAGATCAGAAATACCAATATCCTTTCCGTCCCGACCGGAGAAGACTTCCAGCTTGCGGTTGATTGTTTCTATGTCATCGTCTTCCGTAATGGGTTCTTGAATTTCAAATTTCCGCAATGCCGCATTCATCATACGGACGATATTCTTGCGGGGGCCCTCCACCGCAACAAAATATACATCTTGTTCCATATTTTTCAATAAACGATTTGTTCAACTTGTTCCACATCTTCAAGAACTTCGTAAACTCATCGATTGTCATCAAGCGCTCCAATGCTGCGATGAAGCTGTCCATCCCGTCATCGTTGAAGGCGCCATTATCGGTGTAGTAGTCCTCAAGATTCACCCTCTCTCCGTCCTTCGTGACAGAGTTCATCTGCTGGATGTCATCCTCAATCCACTCAATGCCATCATACAGCATCATCCCATCAAAAAGGACCTCGCCTTCCACAATCTCCTCCGGCAGCTTTTCGACCACGGTCGCCGGCATCCCGCTGATGTTGGACAGGAAGATTTTGTCCTTGATCACGTCGTAAATCCGTCTGTTGAATTCTTCGTACATACTACAATAGTTATCTCATCTAACCATAATACTGCCAAGAGGAGGTATCGTTACCTGCGGCACAGGAATTCCAGCCTGCCCCCTCCAAGTCTCACCTCGGATAATAAGGGAGTCCGTCAGGAATGTCCCTGACTTCGTCAGGAGATTTTATCCAGTGCCAGTCGTTGTTGGCCGAACGTCCTGATTCCATCCAGTCGACTAACTTCTCCATCGCTTGCTTCTGGGAATCGGCGTTGATGCGGTCCCTTTCAACGTGGTATCTCACACCACCACCCATTGTACTGCTCTCCGTATATCTTTCAATCAAGCTCTGCCCGATGTAACGCTTGTTACCATTGACAAGGACCTCGAAATAGTATTCCTCAAAGATGACGCTGACGGAATCATCCATCTCCCAAACAGGGTTCCATGCTTTGAGGCTTCCGGGATACTCACGGGCTCCGAGAAGCGTTATTATCACTTCTTCTCCAGGACGGATCCTGCTCTGGAAGCTCTTCTTTCCGGAATAGCTCAGTGTAAGAGGCTGTATCTCTATGGGAGCCTGAACTTTTGCCAACTCCTCTCCCTCCGCAGCCGTGGGAATGACTTTGACATCCTTGCCAAGGCCGGTCTTGTCAAGCAGCCATACATTCTTTATATATACCTCCTTCAGGGAGGTGCAACCCTGGAAAGCACCTTCCCAAATACGTTCAACCGAATCGGGGATAGTAATGCTCGTCAGGCTTGAGCAGCCGGAGAATGCATAGTAATCGATCTGTTTTACGGAGTCGGGAATCCTGATGGCGGCAAGGCTAGAACAGCCGCAGAATGCACTCCGTCCAATCCAACTGACGGAACTGCCGATCTGGACCTCGACAAGGCTGGTACATCCCTGAAAGGCGCCGTCACACCCATGGCCGATATTCTTCAAGCCGTTTCCAAGGACTACTCTTTTGAGCCCGGTACAATCTCTGAAGGCCTCGTTACTGATACACTTCACTGAGTCCGGTATTATCAGCTCAGTGAGGCCCGTGCATCCCTTGAAAGCACTCCACTCAATGTCTGTAACCGAATCAGGAATTGAAATCCCGGTGAGCCCCGTACACCCCATGAATGCGTATTTGTCAATCAATACCACCGAAGCCGGGATTGTTATCCCATTAAGCCTTTCACACTTCGCAAACGCGGATTCCCCTATCGCCTTTACGGTATCCGGGATAACGCTCTTCTGATAGGCAAACATCAATGTGCTGTCCGCGGTCCTGATGATGGCGTTGCAGTCCTCGCGGCTGTCGTATTTGGGATTGCCATCACTGACCGCGATATGCCTCAGCGAGGTACAGCCTTTGAAGAAGTGGTCCTCAATTGCTTCGACAGAATCGGGTATGATGAGTTCGGTCAAGGCAGAACAATCGCTGAAAGCACCTCTCTCGATTTTAATCACCGAGTTCGGAATCGAGATGGTCTTCATCCCCGAACAGCCGTCGAAAGCATAGCTGCCGATAATCTCCAGTGAATCCGGCAACACAATCTCCTCCAGTCCTGTACAGCCGTCGAATGCGTGGCTGCCGATTTCCTTTATTGAGTCTGGAAGAACGATCCTTCTCAGGCTCTGGCAGTAAAAGAAAGCAAAATTCGGAATCTCCGCCAGTGATTTCGGCAGCCGGATGTCCGTGAGCTCCCTGCAGCTCCTGAATGCCGAGGTGTCGATACTTTCAACGGTGTCGGGAATGATGACAGATTTGAGAAGTGAACAAGACTGAAAAGCTGCGCTTCCTATCTTTTTCACCGAATCGGGGATACGGATCTTTTCAAGGTTCGAACATCCGAGGAATGCTTCATAACCGATTACGGTTACAGATTCGGGAATCTCTATCTCCTTGAGACTCTTACAACCCTGAAACACCCCTTTGAGCTCTGTCAGGGCTTTAGGAAGGGTGACATCGGCAAGATTCACACACTGGGAGAATGCTCCATCTTCGATATCCGTAACGGAATCCGGAATGACTATGCTTGACAGTGCTTCGCACTTGCCAAAGGCGCTGTCTCCGATCTCTTTGACTGAAGAAGGGATGCTTATCCCGGTCAGAACACTGTTCCCATAGAATGCGGAATCGCCGATCTTCGTAACAGTGTCAGGGATGACAGTCGATCGGCATCCCAGGACCAGACTGTTCCTTTTCGTCTCAATGACCGCGTTGCAGTCATTCCGGTTGTCAAACGTCCGGTTGTCTGGACTGACCTTGATGCTCCGGAGATTGTCGCACTGATAGAATGCGAATTCTTCCAGATAACTCAGGGATTCCGGCAGAAGTATCTCAGTCAGCGACTTACACCCGGTGAAGGCATACTTCTCAATGGTATACAGGGTGTCCGGTAGAACGACATGCTTCAGGCTCGAGCAGTTGCCAAAGGTATACTCCTCAATGCAACTGACGGAATCGGGAATGACAACCTCGGGAAGGGAGGTGCAGCCGTCGAAGGCCCTTCGTTTTATCGTGGTCACGCTGCCGGGAATGACAACGCGGCTCAAGTTGCGGCAATACGCGAATGCCATGTCGCCAATCGTGGTCACCGAATCGGGCAGGAGTATCACTCCGAGGTTCTCGTCGTGGCAGAATGCCTCTTCCCTGACTTTCCTGGTCTTGCCGGACCAGCGAACAACATAAGGCGCTTCCGCCTTGCCTTCGTACTTCTTCACGGCCCTTGCCAGTTCCTTGCTGTTCGCCGCGAGGAAGACCGGCTTCCCGTCATACATTTCAAGTGATTCTGTCATAACCGCTTAGTTTTTCAACAGTTTTCTTAACCTGAGGTCCTCTGCCTTGACGTCGGGGTACTTGAAGGGCTCAAAGTCGTTCAGATAGGTATATATCTTCATCAATATTTCATATGACAGTTCCGTCCCCTGTTTTTGTATCCAGGGCCTCTCCTTAAAGAAATCAATGGCGTCGTAGAAGTATTCCCTGCATTTCTCGACTGTCTTGATATCCCCCGCGTCCATTGCCTTGTCCAACTTGTCTCCAACGGCCCTGTACTGTTCCAAGAACTCATTCTGTTCCTTGATCAGCTGCTGCCGGAAATCCTCTTTCTCCTCCGGAGTCAGGGGTGCATCAGTGTAGATCCTTCCTCCGACCTTGACGTGCTTCTTAATCTCGGTATACGTGAACATCTTCTCGTTGCCCTGGCAGATGAAATTGCCGCCAACGACCTTCGGAGCTTCAGAAAGGGAGGTCAGTCTATTGTTTGAACAGTCGAAATCTCCCCCCACTTCCTCAGGGCCTAAGAGAAGGCTCTTCAGGCCGCAGTCCCGGCATATGAAATTCCCGGAAATTTTCTTGAAGTCGTGCCTGAACTGACCGCGTGGAGCATCCCCTTTCGTGAGGGTGATGTCGCCATTGACGTTGACTGCAAGGCCAATGGTTCCCATCGTAATAGAATAATCCTCCACCCCGGTCCGCTGCATAAACTTGTCAATGGCATCAGACTCGGTATCAAACATCTGTTCGATGTCCTTCTTGCTGAACAGGTTCTTCTGCATCTTGTTCAGGATATCCCTGCTGACCTCGTTGTATCTTTCGCCGACATCATACCGACCGGTCAGTTTCAGGGAATCCGCATACTCGACGAAGAGCTTCATCAGGTACGGACCGTACTTTTCAAGATACTTGGCATAGGCGGCTTCGTACTTTTTTGCTCCGGGAGCGTAACTGGCAAGGTGCCTATAGGCATCCCCGGCCTGGCCAGGTGCCAGATACTTGTCAATCTCGGCATCCAGGAGGCCATGGATGTGTTTGATCACATCGTATTCCTTGCCTGGAGCCCATTCCTTGCCGAAGTAGGCCGATATCTTTGCCATTGCGGCCTGAACGCTGTCTTTTACAGCATCAGAAGTATAATCCTTAGTTCTTTTCATATCGGTTTTCACTTTGTTTCCTACCCATAATACCATCCATTCGGATTATCGTTACCTTCAGTGAAAAAGAAATATCAGTCTTTGTCTGTCAGATACCGGCATATGCAGCTGTCCACCAGGGTCTCGACGCTCTCTCCCGGGTAAAGGTCTTCGTCAAGTTCGTTGAACACCGCTACGACATGACCGGAAGCGAAATGCAACTCTACAAGGTCCTCATCGGCACATTCATCGCGGGTGTAGTATTCTACCGAGTTGCCGTCAAAAAAATACTCCTTATTCTTTGAGGAATCACATCCGATGAGTTCGCAAGGGTAATTCCTGACCAGGAGTTCAGGATTCTTTTTCAAAGCCATTTCACATTCGAGAAGGCTGTCGACGATTTCGCTACTTTCACTTTCCTTGTCCGCATAGGCGAAAACGGTGACCGAACTTCCGGACTTGAAATAGAGATCTACGAGGAGTCTCTCCTCTTCATCGTCATAAATTGCATAGGATTCTACCCTGAATCCGTCGAACGTTATCTGCTCGCCTTCCAGGGTCTTTCCGTTGATAAAATTGATGTTATCCATACTTCTATGAATCAAATAGAACGAAATGTATAGTTTTAGCGCCTATAAAGTTAACTATTTTTCTACAAGGAACTAAGCAAATCCTTCTTATTCAGATACAAATCCTTCTTCCTGAAGGAATCGATCCTTTTACCGTCAGTATCACAGACGAAGTACCACTCCGATTCCACCACCGACACCAAGTCCACAGGGCTGATGAACTTGGTGTACCAAACCTTGCTCACCGTTCCTTTCACGATATGGTTGCGGTGAATCACCCATACTTCGGTTCCAAGGCCGATATCGAATGTCTTTTCCATGCTACAGTGTGTTTAAAAGTTCTTCTCTTGTCTTGAACAGTTTACTCTCGGGGATCTCCTGGTCTCCGTAATGCAGCGAGTAGCTCACTTCGCAGAGGCCGTCTCCCTCAATAGAGACGATGACACTAGTCACATCAAGCCTGACCGCCCGGTTGTCGCGGAGGGACCAGACCCAGTCCCCGATGTCGTATTTTGTTGTTGCTTTCATATTATTACTGAGTTTTGATTTCAAAAGTAGAACTCATAATCTTTAATGTTGTCAGTCCCCTCGGGGATTACGCATTTGCCTTTGATGATTTCAAATCTTTTCATTTCGCTTTTTTGATTTGTTCTCTGATAGTATTACGGAGACTCAAAGCTATTGTTACCACGTTAACGAAAAAATAGTTAAATTTGCATATATAGATTGATGAGCCATGTCCACAATTAAAAAATACACTCCTTTCACCCTCGAGCATTTCATGCAGGCGCTCCAATCTCTAAATGATGAGATGCTTATGTATTATATAGACGAGGCCGTAGCAATTTACTGTAGGCTGCGGGGCTGGTCTGTCGGATCCCGGCCGGCAAGTTCCAAAAATTATTCGCGAGAATATGCCGATGCGTTCGAGGCCGCGAACTATGCCGTATTCATAGTGTCACAAAAAATCGGCTCCTACGACTCTGAGAAAGGCCCGTTCAGACCATATCTAGACAGGGCTTTGGAAAACGCCTTAAAGGATATCTTAAAGGCCGACGGCCACGGTGACTTTTTCGACCAGACATCGAAAAAGAAATTCAATGAGGATGAGCCAGAAAGACACCTCCGCGTGGAGGCAGACCGTTTCTGGGGCCTAGCGGAATCCGATTCCGAACCTGACAGCATTTCTTCTGACAGGGATGAGAGAATTAGGAAACACAAGGATGAAGCCCTGGAGACGATGATAAAATTCATCGATTCACTGCCTGAAATGAAAAGGGCCGCAATATACGCATCAGCTTTCGGTAAAGCCCTTAGACCCGACCTTGACAACTACGGCAGAGACTATGCTGACATACTGGCCGACAAATACGGCACGACAGCCTTGTATATCCGCAAACTGGCGGCCGAGGGAAAGAGGGCTGCTCTGAAGAAAGCAAGCCAGGCCGGGTTCAACGAAAACTCCATGGCCGAAGTCTCCATGGGATACATTCAGGCCCGGACATCTGCCAAAAGCCTCAATGACAAGGTGCTGGAAGCCGTTTCACAACTTGATGCCTACCAGCAGTTCCAGTTCCTGCAGCATCTTGCGGGAATTGTCGGAGAAACGAAATGTAACCAATTTAACAATAATAGCAATATGAGTATCTGGAGTGATATACAGGACAGAAGTATGGGTAAGACTGTAAGGGAAGAAGATAAAATCCTTACCAAAGAGCAACTTGTCGAGGCTCTTAAGAGAATTACCGATGAGACAGAGCAGCAAGAGAATTCCGATGTTCTGAGCGGCAATCTGATTAAAGTTATGAAAAAGATTGCCGACAAGAATGTTATCGAGCTGTTGAAAATTAAAGTTGTCACACAAAAAACAAATTAATCAATTGTATTATGAGTATTTGGTCAGATATAGAAGACAGAAGTATGGGTGATACTGTAAGGAAAGAGGACGAACTATTAACAAAGGAAGAGACTCTCTTACTTCAAGCCTGCACACTACTGCCATTCAAAATCGGAAGCTTTTCGTCAATTGACGATTTGCTGGGGAAGCTCGGCGTCTGCATTCAAATTGCACCCGGCATCAAAAACCACGTAGTTCCAAGTGAGCTACTTCAAGAAAAGGATTACTGGGAAAAAGAACGGAATAAATGGAAAGAAGACAGTCCAGAATACAATGAGATTCGGGATATCCTGGACAAGATTGGAGATGAGATCAGTGCCTGGGAGGATTTCCCAATAAGGGGTGAATACCTCCGCGATGATAAGATTATTAAACTGTATCCCGAAGAGATGCAGATGGAGCGCGACAGAGATGGCAGAAAGACCCCTGGGCTTTCCATGTATTCCCTTTTGGTTTCCACATTGGCGCATGAGTCGATGCACGCCTATTTCGATCGTACAGTTCGCCATTCACTTCCCTATGTGGGTCGAGTCGAAGAGCCTCTGGCAGAATTCGGAATGCTGCTTTACCTTTATGAAACAAATCAGAAATACATCTTCAATTGGGCGCGAAACGACGTCAGGTCAAAACGGACTTACTATAGATACGGTGACGCACTTATGTCACTTCACCTGGCCACAGCAGACGCATATGGATATTCTCTCACAAGAAGAGATCTGGAGATATACAAGCGCCCGGTATTTTAGGGATTGTCGTTTTTTGTTTTTGTTTTGACCGAAGCAGCCGACTGATCCCATCCGTTTCTGCTTTCATTCCATCAAATTTATATTTTTATATCTCATTCCGGTCTTTTCGGCCGGATTTTTTGTCCATTATCTATGACAGAGGCGTAGTTCCCCCTTGAAAGCACTTTTCTCCCTGGTTGTCAGCAGTCGCCTGAGTTCCTATACCTGCCAGCTGAATCCGTAATCCCAGTATTCAATCTCCCTTTTTATCTGTACGTGTATCCTGTTTCGCATATCACTTGGTATTAAGTTCAACAATCTCTTCAAGCCATTTCCTGTTCACGAAATATGCGGAACTACCGAACTCTAGCAACCCCTTGTCATCATCGATGAGGTTCGAGTTCTCCACAAATCCGTCGAGTTCCATCAGCATATTCGATTGCCGTTGTATTTGTTTGCCAGTCGTAGGAAGACATCCTTATCAAGGAAGTCTAAAAGCTGTGAGAACACGTATTTTCCGTTATGCATGCGCCATTCTACGTGAGTATGGCAAAGATCATTTCAAATCGGCGCGGTCTCAAAACACCTGTAATTACCTAACAATCAATATCTTCAAAGAACTTTTATGAATTTTTACCGGGCACTAGTGACATATGATACTAAGAATATTCTGTATCGTTACCTTGGCGATAAAAAATTAATCAAATTAGACATGTCCAAAAGTGTCGTTTTCCTTTCTGCCGGGTTGACATATATTGGAAGGTAATACATGTCGCACTCTGCCACTTCTGATCCATCTTTCATGAAATCTCCAGCTACATTTTCCTCATTCCCTGGATATATCAATGCTGTTTTGTCGGTGCCCCAGTAATCTTGATAAACAAACATCTGTTTTAAATCCGAATCACTAGGTTTTCCATCTTTGGGGCATTTCCATTTGGTATCTAGGACAGCGATACAGTTATCTTCGTATTTGACAACAATATCAGGCTTTACAATCTTCCCGCCAACCTTGGCTGAAGTCCAAAACTCCTTCCGTCTTTGCGCCACAACAGTGTATTTGCTATCTATAGTCCGTAGTTGACGCTTAAGTGTGATATAAACGTATTCTTCCCATAGTTTATTCATGTCGAACATCAATGCCATCACATTATTGCTTCGATTATAAGTCATGCTCGGCATATAATTCAGGAGAATAAGTTTCGCTATATCCATTGCGTCACGGTAATCTTCCGTTTTTCGGTCAAATGAAAGACGATTGAAAAGTGTTTCTGTAACCACAAGATCATCCAGCTCTGGGAATTCAAAAATCAGTGTCTTCGCCCGATGGATGGTATAGTTGCTGACCGAAATGTCCGGAATGACCCGCAAGGCCTTGTAAAGCAAACGGTTGAAAATATGATTACGGTCATAGGTGGTGTAATCAACGTAGAAACGCTCTTTATGAATTAAGTTTTTTACAATATGCTTGGACATTACCAGCCTTCCTTTCAGCGAAGGGTTGTTACCTTCAATGCGTCGGTATGCTTTAACTAGACCGATGTGCATAATGTTTTCCACCTCGTCCAGAAAGTGATTGAGGAAAACGTCCAATACATGACTGCGCCTTTGTAATAGATTGGCTTTAGACGGAAGAGTTACCTTTAGCTTATATACAACCTTGAGCATCTCGAGCAGGTTATTCTCCCATGTTTCTTCATCTTCAGCTATTGCCCGGTCTGCCTTCGGGAGGATCTCAATCTGAAGATTCCCAACACTGATAACTCCCACATAATGTTTAAACTTAACCCCATTGTTAATGAGCGAATAGTAAGGGAAGTCATCACCATCTTTATCTCCTAAAAACTTTGAAAGGAGTTGAAGGTGGTCAGATGTGAAGGTCGTATTATTTACCTTCAAAGAATCATGCTCGTATACTCTAATGAAAGTCATATTGCTCAGATATTCAACAGTTTTCTTAAGGCTTCTTCCATGTTGGGTTTCTCAACGATGGAGAAAGTGTTTTCAGGAATATCGTCGTAAGGTTTTTTCACTGCAAAAGGGACTGAGTTTTTTGTCTCTCTTATAAATCCGTCTCCGAGAACAAGTTGAATCTTCTCGTAGTCGCCGTAGAAATACTCCTGAAGCAGAGGAATAATCTTGTCGACAAATACGGGCTCGAGTTCTTCAGACTTAACAGTAGTAGGTTTCTTATCTCTATCCACAAAACCCATAAAATAACTGTGGCCTATCTGGTGCTCACGATCCTTGAGTATTTCGATGCGATGATTGACAAGAGATAGCAGATTCGCAAGCGTCTTGCCGATACCTTCGATAGAAACAGATTCAAGAAGTTTAGGATTTGGCATCATCTCCTCAAAACTGAACCTTCTGCGAAGTGCGGAATCCAAAGCCTCCACGCTTCTGTCGGCAGTATTCATTGTTCCGATGATATAGAGATTCTTTGGAACGGAAAAAGGTTTCTTTGAATATGGCAGAACAACGGACACTTCTTCAGGACATCCTTTTCTCTTGTCCTCTTCAAGCAGCGTAATCAATTCGCCGAAAATATTGGCAACGTTTCCGCGGTTTATCTCGTCTATTATAAGTACATAATTATTCTCGGTATCCTTTGAGGCCTTGTCCGATATCTGCTTAAAAAGCCCTTCCTCAATTGTATATCCTACCGGCGTTATGTCCAACGTGGGCTTAATTCCCTCGACGAAATCCTCATAACTCATTGATTGATGGAAAGTTGTGAAAACAATCTGCCCCTTATTGTCTTTGTAGTCGTTGAATGCGTTTATAGCATCTTCCCGGGGGGCCGTGGCCCATTTTGTATAAGGGTCAAGTATCTCAAGAGCCTTATTCACAGTATGATATGTCTTTCCAGTTCCAGGAGGGCCATAAAGTATCAGATTGAGAGGTTTTTCCTTTAACTCTTTAGGCTCTATTTTGCCAATCCCTGTCGCGGTTTTCCCCATTTTTGAGGAAGTCGCCTTTCTAGTTATACTACCGGTTATCTCTAATGTATCGCTATCTTCCTTTTCAAAGAATGAGTCTACTTTCATTGCCCTTGCCGTTTCCTCTAGTAAAGCATATAGGGCTTCGTTTGTTTCGTGATGTGTTTTTCCAGCCTTAGCAAACTGATTTATTAAATAGAAGGTCGAATTAGGGAAACCTGATTTTGCATAATAAGGATTTGGGTAATACTCAGTTTTTACCAGATTATAATCAGCTGGATCATCAACTTCTAATAGAATGTGTACACCATTATACATCCATCTTGTTCCAAACTGTTTGTAAGGCTTATGGGACGTTTTAGGCCCACCTGGGGTGAGATAGGTAGATATCCATTTTGATAAATCTCCACCATATGCTTTATAGAGTTTATCAAAAGCATTTTTGGCCACTATTCGCATATCTATTTGATAATTAAATCGTTAAACATACACATGTATGACTCTGCGCATTAAAACATAATATGACTCACACGGCCTGAAGCAAGTTCTTCTTTGGCACAATCATCACATAAAGTCACGAGACCGAATTCTTGCGGATCAGCAAACTTGTACGAAAAGTTTGCGCTATACCCATTGGTCCAAGGACTATGAACAAAGCTCTTTCCGCATTTTGCGCATGTAGACCGTATTGGCCTATTGTGTTCAGGATTTGTTGTAAGCATAATAGAGGTAATTATTCTGTATATATTCTAAATTTTCTTCCTCACCGCCCTCAAAATCTCCACCATCGCCCAGGTGTCCTGCTGACAGTAGCGGGAAAGGGCGGCGCGGCGAGCGGTCTTGGTCTTCAGTATGCCGAATGTCGGGTTCGGGGAGTCGTAGTTGAGATAGGTAATATATGCCTGTACGCCGTTGCCGACATCCATTCCCTTGTATGTGAGCGCCGGGACCAATACCGGAAGGGTCTTCTTGATGGAATAGCTGCCAGAAAGATCCCGATGGTAGTAGTTGATGGTTTTGGCACGTTCCTCATCAAAGGCGGGTTCGTAGAACTCCTTCTTCGTCTTCAGCAAATCAATCAGGTCTGCCGACTTGTCGCAAATTGCCAGTAGCTTATTAGCGTACTCCGGATAAATGACAGCAAGTTCCTTCAGCCTACCTCTCTCAAATGAGGTGTTCTGTGCGAGCATGGTGCCGTGAAGCGTGCCGTCCGCGTTGAATTCGAAATGGTCAGCGATTGCTTTTACCAGGGCTTCGCGCTCATCGTCATAGCACTCGGCATTGAGGAAGATGAAATTATCCTTCTGCTTGTCGCAGACACCCGGCGCTCGCTCGATATGCAGCGAAAACTCGAAGACAGACTGCCGATAAGGCGTCTCGCCCTTGAAACGAGGCAAAGGGCAAGGGAATGTCTCAAAGTCGAAGTGGTAGATGGGATACTCGATTTTATCAAGCCAAAAGCGCATCTTCTCCTTGTCGATATGCTCGGTCCCGTTGTCAAAACAGTCGCGCTGAATTTTGTGATTCTCATTTACGAGCCAGTCTGTCGGGACATCGTCGAACTTCCTGTAACCCTCGTTGATAAGCTGATACTTATCCTTGATGCCACCAGACTTGAAACCGCGGAAATGTATATAATTATTGGCCTTATTGGTGTCAGGAACACCTCTGAGACGCTTGAAGCATTGGCTGCAGAACGAACATTCCGTCCTGCCTCCCCAGGCGCACCACTTGCCGACAGGAACTTTGGCAGATATGTCTTGAGGCGAAGAAATGTAGCTATCAAGCGCTGCCACCTCTTGTGCAATAATCGGCTGATACTTCTCCGTCACCTCATTCATGTTCAAGAATACGATGATCTCCTGGCCGTTAATCTTATTGTACACGCACTCTCCCATTGCATCTCTAACGCCATCATACTCGTACTGGCAATTGAGAACAGCCAAATAGTAATTCACGGAACGGGTATCGCCAACCTTGCGAAGAGCATGTTCAATCACGAAGCGCTGGAATGCCAGGTCATGAGGATACTTGCCCACATCGCTGAAGCGGTCCAGCAGGGCCTTTTCCTTGGCATCAAGATATTTACGGTTGGTCGTGGCCTTCACCTCGATGATGTTGATCTCCTCTTCGTTCTCGTTGTAGATATCCACGTAGCAGCGGTAAGTGTGTCCTTGGAATTCGTATTCGAAGAGTTTCTGTCCATGAACATCCTTTGAGTTGGCAATGAAAGTACCACGAAAATACTTCTTTGCCACCTTCAACGCTTCCTCCTCAACCTTGTTGTAATAAGGGAGAAGCGCCTCCAGTTCCGGCCCTGGCTGGGCATCAAATTCCTCATCTTCAGCATCAAAGCCATCGGATGATTTCACGCCCTCCCGCAATTCTGCCAATCTCTCCTCCCGGCGCTCACATTCATCGTCAATATCTGCCTTCCCCGTAGGATTGAACTTCAAATCCATTGGGAAATACATCGGACAACGCGTCCAATTGATGAATCTTGTTTTTGAAATGTTCATGTGGCCTTACATTTATGAGATAAATATAGAAAATCTTTATTTCTCTACCAAATATACGTTTTAGTTTTAAAATCGTTACCTACTCAAAATGGGGACTCTTGGTGACTTACTAAGATTTATTAACAGAATTATCTACTTTGAGCTTGTGATCTAAAATATCCACCATCCGATTATCTATTTTGTCTAATATGTCTTGTCTTCACTGTCTCTTATGGATTCAATCGGGATATCGCTCTCCGTATATATGTAATCCTTACCGAAACCGTGTATATCAACGTAATATTCGGCATTTTCAGGTAGTTTTTTCAACATAATTTCATACTCAACAAAATCACCTGTGAATTTGTTATCCTTGCTTTGTAGTTTCCTTGAAATGGATTTCATCATATCTACATATTTTTGATTTGATGTATTGCCCAAATACAAGTAAATACGTTTAGGATTTGAAATGAATGGTGTGTTTGCATATTTGGCAAGAATACCATTATTTTCTATTGATTCTGCATTGTATATGGGTGAAGTGTGATATGCATACTTGTGATATTTCAGAACCATCTCCTTTATGCTCTCTTGCTTTTTAGGGTCAAACATTAACAACATCCATATTCTGCCATCTCTGTCCTTATATATGGTTTTCTTTGCTTCATAATAACCATTATCGTCCATAAATTCAGTGATTATCTCAACATTCTTCTTGATATCTGGAACCAACATTGCTGTGCTCATTGTAAGAAAATCGGGATAATCTTCCATTAGACGTTTAACTTCAATGTATTCAACACCGTTGGGTGACTTTGCTTTTATTTGAATCTCCGACATTTTCAACTGGTTCATTGCACGACTGACAACATCAACGGCACTTTGGATTCCAGTGGTATTGTTTTTCCTTTCCTCATATAAATAGTCCTCATCAACGGAATACCAATCCACCGTATCATACAACGGTTCGTAATCAATATATGCTTTATCCAACTCCGACATCGGAATGTTGTTAAAGTCAAAAATATCAAGTTCCTCGATTTCTTTTCTGGTTTTGAAATCCTCAAATTTTTCTAAATATTTCATGTCAATGATTCGTTAAAAATTTAACAATTATATAATTTTCAACTACTTACGCATACAATAACCCGTATACGGAGCAGTTTTACAGCACCTCGCTGACGGCATAGAACAAAGCCGAAAAAAGTGTTAAAAAAGATGAAAATCAAGACCCTTATCCAGCCTGACAAACTTAAGCAAATCTTTTCAATCCTTCTTCATCGAGACAATGGAACTTATTCTCACACATACAGGACGACTCAACTTCACCCAGTTGGCGAGGTGCGTTCGCTCATGCGAGAGAGGGTTCCGTCAACCTCGCCAGGGCATTCGCCCGTCAGCAAGGGATGAGGGATTCTTTTGCTATATTTGTAACTGATTCCAAAACAATGCATCATGGCAACAGCATATCACGGTTCATCGGCCTTTTTTAATACCGGCCTTCATGGATATCGTTACCCGCATTTTTGGAAAAAACGCCGGAAAATCGTAAATTTATTTCCAACAAACTCTTCCCCTTATGCCAAGAACAGCAAGAAAGCCATGAGATAAAGATGACCTATGTCAGGAAGATCCGTGAAATCGTCGCCAGGATGTCCCCTAACGACCAGCGGCTTTTCAACCTGAAATTCCAGTTTGACTTCTCGGACCAGGATTACAGGATGTGGGAGACGATAAGTGCACAGAAGCATGTCAAGGATCCCTTCACTAAAATGGCTCACGACAAGTACGGATACAGCGAAGGTTACGCCAAAAAGAGAATCAGCCTTATCAATGCCAATATCTTAAAGAAACTAAACGAGGCTGGGTACACACGGGAGAGTTATCGGCAGCAAACGTCATTGCCAAACACACTGGAATTCCTGCAAGCAAGAAAACCGGCTCCAGCGTTTGACCTTGACATCGAAGGTCTCTCTGAAGCCGATTGCAGGGATATACTGGTGGAGTTGTTTGCTTGAATTAGACTACACCTCAATCATATCATAACCCAGAATATCAGCGAGCTTCCAAAAATCCTGGAAGCAGGAATCATATCTCCATTGGGTTGTCACCACGATTTTATCTCCGCCAATGAGGCAAATCGGTTCCCCGACATGAAATCTAGAATCCGGGCTTTTACCCGGTGTCGGTTTCAATGTAGCTACGTAGGCAGCAACACTTGACTCCCGCTCAATCATATTCTTTAGACATGGTGGCATACTGGACAATTTCACATTTCGATTGAATATGAGGTCCAATCCATCATAAGTAATACCATAATTTCTGTCACAGAAGTGATGTACGACAACCAATGGACACCGCACCATGCTTTCATGACGTGCAATATAAGTGCCTGTCTTTCTTTCTTGAATATCAAAATAATGTCTGCTTTTCGGAACACTTATTTTGCTGCCCGCTAAGCCAGTCGGGGGAACTGCTGACGAAATGCCGGACAGAGATAGTGCCGGGACCTTCTTGCCAATTCCCGGTTGTATAATGTATCCCGCATCCGGCTCCAGCCATTCATGCTCCAATATATACCGGACCCCTTCAATGCAGTCTGACGCAGTTTTTTCGTCTGTGCTTTTTTTATAATCCTCGATGCACTTGAAGTAATCCTTCGCAAACCTGCTGACTGTCGGATAGTCTATCCAATTGGAGACAAGTCTGTATCGCTCTATCATTTCGGGTGCACCGCCGAAAGTGTCCGCAAACAGTTCATACCCGAATCCATACTCCCTCGGACCATAGTCAATCTTTGATGAGACTGAGTCTTTGGCTTCTTCAAGGAACACCCCAGGGCCGATGGTCTTGTTTATGAATGTCAGCATCCCATACTCGGCGAAGGCTTCTTCGAGCAGTTCCTTTGCAGGGAAGCCGGCGCTGTTGAACGCATCATAGTATGCATGCATCATTTCATGGATAAACACAAAACCAAAAACATGCTCCTCGCTGTACCCCTTCTTGCTTGCACAAGCCTCGATGTTGTCTGCAAACAAGTAAACCTTCGGCGCATCACCGTCAAACCAAAAAAGTTCCCGCGAGTATAGGCCCAGGATAAATCGGGACTTTTCAGGATTAAGGTGTTCCTCAATCCATATTTGCCGATCATGAATGTCTTGCTCTGCCAAATTGCTTGCCCTATGGTCCTCGGCAATCTTACGATAGGTTGCTTCTTTAGCATTAAACAAGATTTCTCTAAGCCGTTCCCTGTCTGTGACCACAACTGACAGTCCCGTAAGGGACCGGAGATCTTTAAGGGAGGTTAAACCTTGAAAGGGTGACGGTTTGTTTTCGATTGATTCCAGGAATTCCGCTTGGGAAGGACTGAGTGTTACTCCATTATCCGGTCTGTAAATAAAAGCCATGTCGCAATAATTAGTGATTTAACATGAGGTTACTGCAAAGTTACGAAAAAGGCGGAATTATCAAAAAGGCGGGAGCCCTATTGGACTCTCTCCTTATCCCGCGAGGCTGAAGGATTTCCCGAGAGCATCAGCAACGACGAGGTCGACGAATGCCTGGTGAGCGCTGCGTGGCGGAAGATCTTGGAGTGCTCCGCGCAGGAAAGCCGAACATCCGGGCCTTCCCTCCGCCCTGCGGCAGGTGGATCCGTCTCGCAAAGGATGAGGAATTATTTTGCTATCTTTGTAACTGATTCCAAAACAATGCATCATGGCAACAGCATATCATGGCTCATCGGCCTTATTTGACCGCTTCGACCCCAGCCACCTTCTCGAGGGTGACGGCAAGTTCAAGTTCGGAGTGGGGGCCTACCTCACCTCCCGCTACACCACTGCCGCCCATTACTCCGGCGCGACGTCCAGTCCCGACCACTACGTCTACACGGTACAGATCCCGGACCTCACGCCAGACAACCACCTCCGGTCCCTCTCTCCCGTCCACCCGGACATCCTCCGGCGCGTCTCTGAGAGGCTCGGCGTGGAGATCCCCGCTGAGGCAGCCACCAGCGGAAAGTTCTTCCGCAAATGGCTCGGCAACATCCTCTCTGGCAACACCGGCACGGTCAAGAAGATGACAGGCTCAGCCTCTCTGGAGGCAGAGAAAGCCGCCTCGGCCTTCCTCCCCACGGTAGGCGTGGTTCTCCTCGCCTGGCCCACGGCACAGACCAAGCCGGAAGCCGGGGACAACTACGCGTTGATGGATTACGGCGCGTTCCGCATCCTCCAGGTGGACAGGGTCCTGCTCGACGACAAGGCCAAGTTCATCGAGGGGTCCCAGCAGACCGTAGCCAAATACTGAAAGAGCCATGCACGTAAGGGAATTCATAGAGAGGAACTACCCGGAGTACTACTCCATCGAGAGTTACCCCGCGGAGCGGACCGCACCCTTCTGTAAGGTGGACGGACCGTGGGGAATCTTTTCAAACTTTGGGCGAACGCCGCTTGTGATCGACGGCGTCGCTTTCGACTGCTCGGAGAAAGTATTCCAGGTGATGAAGTTCGCGGACCAGGTCTCCCGCAGGGAAATCTACCTGGCCAAGGGCCAGACCATGAAGATGAAGGCCAAGCACTTCGAAAAAGCTGGCACCGTGAGGGCCGACTGGGGAGAGATCATAGTTGACGCGATGAAGTTCTGCATCGCGGAGAAATACCGCCAAAGCGCGGAGTTCCGGCAGGCCCTGGAAGAGAGCAGGGGCCTTTTAATCGTCGAGGACCAGACGTCCTTCCCTAAGAAGAATCCCGACACCTGGGGCGCGAAGCTCTCCGGTGACGGGACCCTATATGTCGGACCCAACCTGATGGGCCGGCTCCTCATGGAGCTGCGGGACTCCGGGGGTCAGCTCCGCTGGTCGCTGCCGCGCGACGCCACCCTGTTCCAGGATTTCCTGAGTGTGTAGCTCCTCCTCTTTCTTATCTCCGGTATCTCCTCCATGGCGTGCTCGGGCCGAGCAGTTATGTTTTGGTGAATGATTCCACCATTGAAACACCTGTTTCCTTTACCATCGAACAATTAAAAACGATTGGCGTAAGCAAAAAGAAACAGTAACATTTGATAAGCTGCCCGAAGCGGTAGGTTATCTGACCGAACAAGTCATCGAGTTGAAAAGAATGGTATCGGAACTTCAACCGCCCGCATCAGACAAACACGTGTTGGTTGAAATTGAGGATACTTGCCGTATTATCAGAAAAGCCAAGCCTACCATTTATACATTGGTACGCAAAGGGCTGCTTCCTGCCTATAAGAAAGGAAAAAAACTCTATTTCTACGAAGACGAACTTCTAGCATGGATTGAGAATGGTCGAATAAAAACTTCCTAGCAAACATACGAAGAGATGCTTGCCAATATGCAAGGCGGCATCCGTCATAAGCCCAAATCATCCGTGAAACTTTAATAGGTGTGGTTATGGATACATATTCTATTAATCCGGCATCCATCATTGACGAAGCGGCTGATTTAAGTATGCGACTAACGGGTACTGATTTCCCTGTTAGCATATTCCCTACAAGAATCCAACGTATCATCAGCGAGGTACACGAATGCCATAACTACCCAACCGACTACATTGCCGCAGCTATCCTTACGGCAATAGCAGTCGGCATTGGCAACACGCATCTTGTCCAAATCAAGCAAGGCTGGGTGGAAAGCCCTATCCTATATATAGCATTGATTGGACGACCGGGAGCAAACAAGAGCCATCCGCTCAGCTTTGCCATGAAACCGTTTCTTGATTATGATCACAAACAGAATCAAGAATTTGAGAAAATGCTTGCCAAGTACAATGAGCTTATGAGCATGAGCCGCAAAGAACGTGCGGATAGTGGTGAAGAGCAATTTCCACAGGAACCAATCCGTAAACGCTTCTTGATTTCGGATGTAACACCTGAGGGATTGAGCCTCATTCATGCGCAGAACAAACGTGGTTTATGCTTGTGGGCTGATGAATTATCCGCTTGGTTCAAGAACTTCAACCGTTACAACAACGGTTCGGAAGAACAGTTCTGGCTGTCGGTATTCAGTGCCAAAACCACTGCATTGCCCATCTCCGGTCCGGCAAAACTCGTTGGAAAAATTACGGCTAACTGCCGAAAAGTCGTTAGAAAAATTACGATGGGTATTTGAAAAGTCGTTGAAAAAAGTGTATTTTTGCTTCCAGATAAAGTGTAATACTATGCTGAAAAGGAAAATTGAAGACGCTCTCATCGCGTGGAAAAACAGGCCCGAACACAAGCCTCTGATGATAATGGGCATCCGCCAGTGCGGTAAAACATATATCTCGCAGCACTTCGCTGAGCAGAACTACAAGAATGTCGTCTACATGAACTTCATCAAGCAACCGGAGCGAATCAATGCCTTCGTCGGATCAAAGGATGTGGACAGCATTCTGCTCAACTTGTCGGCGCAGATCAAGGGCGTCAAGTTCATCCCCGAAGAGACCTGCCTGATCTTTGATGAAATCCAGGAATGCCCCGAGGCCAGGACTTCGCTCAAGTTCTTCAAAGAGGACGGCCGCTTTGACGTGATTGCCACTGGCTCCCTGCTGGGCGTCCAGGGCTACGGCGATGAGCTCAAGAAACGGCGTCGCAAGATGGTTCAGAAGAAAGATCTGGGAATCAACTCTGTTCCTGTAGGCAGCGAGGACATCATCGAGATGTACCCGCTGGACTTCGAGGAGTTCCTCTGGGCCAACGGTATGAATCCGGATGTCATCGAGGCTCTCCGGAAGTTCTACACGGAGGAAACGCCGGTTCCGGAAGGAATCCACGTGGCCATGAGGCAGTATCTGAACCTCTATGTCGCTATTGGTGGTCTCCCCGCCCCCATCAACGCATTCCTGACCACCAATAATATGAACGCCGTCAGTGAGGAATACAAGGGTATCTTGAAGGAGTACCGCGACGATATGGTCAAGTATGCTCCGGACAAAGACAAGCCCCATATCCGCGAGTGCTTCAATTCCATCCCCAAGCAGCTGGCCAAGGAGAACAAGAAATTCCAATACAGCAAGGTTAAGCCCGGCGGACGAGGTGAAACCTATCTTGGCTCTCTTCAGTGGCTGGAAGACGCCGGCATTATCTGCCGCTGCTACAATACCGATATCACCGGTCTCCCGATGGAAGGCAATGCCAAAGACAATGTGTTCAAGGTTTACACGGCAGATATCGGTTTGCTCATCGAGATGCTGGGCCCTGGGACCAGGGCGGATATACTGCAAGGCAACCTGGGAGGATTCAAAGGCGCCATCTTCGAGAATCTGATGGCAGACACTCTTCACAAGAAGCAGCAAAGCCTGTACTACTTCCTGAAGGACTCTGGCCTTGAGCTGGACTTCCTCGTCCGGATGAAAGGCGAATGTGTGCCACTTGAAGTGAAAGCCAAAACGGCCCAGGCCAAGAGCGTCCAGACTGTCTTGAAGCATGCGGACAAATACCATGTGAAACACATCATCAAATTCGGCGACTACAATGTCGGCCGGGAAGGACAGCTGCTCACACTCCCCAACTACATGCAGTTCCTCCTGGACCTGGAGCCAGAAAAAATCGTCCTCGAACCAATCGACGTGGACGCCGTCAACGCCCTAGCAAAGAAGATCCTTGGCTAATTTGAGAACCCGCTTCGTGCCTTGAGACTATGATGGAACGGAATGAAAGATGTAAGTGTTTTCTTTGTAAACATATGCTGGCCAATAATTTCCTCACTTCTGATTTCCTGTGCCATAGCCGTTATTTATTACCAAGATTAGAATTGAGCAAATCCTTCACATCCATGTTCAAATGCTGTGCTATTTCAAAAAGCTGCTCTACTGACGGTTGAGATTATTATCTTCCATAAAATATATGTTTGTGTTTGGTGGCAAAAATCAAAATATCGCCACCTTAATCACCCCGTCCAGCTTGTTCTCGAAAACGCGATAAGCCTCTTCGATTTCGCACAATGGGAAACGATGCGTGATAAGTGGAGTGGTGTCAATCTTTCCTTCTTTAATCAAGCTGAGGACTTCTTCGCAATCGCATCCATCCACACCACCGGTTTTAAAGCAGAGGTTCTTGCCATACATTTGGGGCAGGGGAAGAATTTGTGCCTGGTCGTATAGTGCGACTACGGTAACTATGGCGTTGGGGCGAGCACACTCCCACGCCAGTCGGAAGGTATCTGTAGCTCCGGCCACTTCGAGCACTCTGTCAGCACCGCTATTGTCGCTATGCTTCAAAACAAACTCCTTACATTCTTCGGGAGTTGTGAGGAGTACTTCGGGGTAATGCTCTTGCACAAATCGTCTTCTCTCTTCAGATTTTTCACATACGATGATGCGTTTGGGATGATTCAACATCACGCAAAGCAAAGTGCAAATGCCTGTGGGACCCGCTCCAATTATCAGTACAGTGTCGCTTTCTGCAATCTCTGAAATACGAGCTGCCCAAAAGCCTGTGGCCAAGACATCGCCCACCAACAAAGCCTGTTCATCGGAAACACTATCGGGAATACGATTCAATCCTTGATTGGCAAGCGGCACACGAACATATTCCGTCTGTCCGCCATCGATACGGCATCCTAATGCCCATCCGCCATTGGGGTTGGTACAGTTGTTCACATAACCATTCTTACAGAAGAAACACTCTCCGCAAAAGGTCTCCACATTGACAGTTACCCGGTCACATGGCTTCACATTAGTGACTTCAGAACCTATTTCTTCAACCACACCCACCATTTCGTGCCCAACGGTGATACCAGGAACAGCACGAGGGACACTACCGTGCTTAATATGCAGGTCACTGGAACAGATACTTCCCATCGTCACGCGCACAATGGCATCCGTGGGCTCAATCAATACAGGCTTCGGTTTCTCCACCAAAGCGAACTTTCCTTTTTCGATATATGTGTATGCTAGCATAAAGCTTAATAAAACTCTTATTATTCAACGGGGATGTTTTCCATTTAAATGAACACCCCATTAGACATCCCCATTCGATAAACCACCTAGATCAACTTTGTATTCTATCGGCGCCGCCGCACCTTTATCCAAGAACATCACCATATAGACCGGCACATAAGTAATTCGACCATCAACTGATAGATTGTCATTGTTCAACACCAGTGCTTCCTGGATATCATACTCATCGCAATCCATAATGTTGGAGAGGGCACGATGGTAGGTATAATCCTTCCCGGACTTAACCTCGATGGGAAGAATCCTGTCCCACTGCTCTATGACAAAGTCCAGCTCTCCCCTCTTCTTGCTGTTGTAGTAATAGGACTCCAGACCGTGTGCGACAAGTTCCTGCGCCACCACATTCTCATAGATAGAACCGAAGTTGATGTCCTTATCGCCCTTGATAATCCGCATCTGGATGCCGTTGGCATATTGGGCTGCCAGTAGACCAATGTCGCTGAGGAAGAGCTTGAGAAGGTTGCGGGAGCGAGACAGCAGCAGAGGGACCTTGGGTTCCTCTACATTATACACGGGTATGGCAACACCAGCATGCTTCAGCCAGAGAAAGCTGTTCTCATAGCGTTCATACTTAGCATTCTCGTTGAGGCGCTTGAGGATAAAACGCTTGTTCTTGGCATTGAGTTCCGGCGGAATTAGGTTGAATATCTCCTCGATATACAATTTATTATACGGATCATACTTGGCTATATCCTTCTTATAAAGTTGAATAATCTCTTGCTGTACCGCCAACACATCCTGCAAGTTATTACTTTCAAGATACTTGCTGACCGCTGCCGGCATACCCCCTACAATCAGGTAGAGCCGGAACAGCTCCATCATCTTGTTATGGATGAATCCATCGACCGGAATCCTTTTCGTCCAGGCATCTTTTAGCGTGGAAATAACATTTTCATTGATTCCCACACAAGTAATGAACTCTTCGAAATCCAACGGAAACATCTCCTTCACGCCCATATAGCCGACAGGGATTGAACGGATATCTTTCAATTCCACACCGAGCAGAGAGCCACTCAAAATATAGCGATATGAGCCTTCATCCACCAGAAACTTGATGGCGGTCACAATATCAGGACACTCCTGAACCTCGTCAAAGAATATCAGCGTGTCCCCTTTTATCATTGGCACATTCGTGATGGTCGACAAACGCATCAGTATGTCGGCGCTTCCCTTAGCATCCTTGAACAATCCAACGACATCGGGATTCTCGATGAAGTTGATCTCGATGAAACTCTTGAAAGTCTTGCCGAACTCGCGGATGGAATAGGTCTTTCCGACTTGACGTGCACCCGTTATCAGCAATGCATTAGAAGATTTTTGGTAATAATCTTTTAAATAGCTGTCTATCTTTCTATTAAGCATACTACATCCTTTTTTCCAACGCAATTTATGGACAAATTTCCACTTTTCCAAAGGAATTATGAGGATTCCTTCCACTTTTCCAAAAACAAGGAGGCCGACAGTCTCTGAGGTGAATACGATGTAAACACAAACACGTCGCTTAACTTTCTTGACAGCATCACATAATATGCATATATTTGCATTGCCCATCTCAGTTCTGGTGACGACCGCCGGAAATGGTGGGCGTTTTTGTGCGACTTCGGCGCCCAAAATAGGCCCAAGAAAATGCTTCATATTGACTCTCAGATGATTAAGCGTTGTGCATCGGGAAATAGCCGAATATCAAATTCCATCGAGATTAAGAATAAGAGAACTCCTATGCTAAAATAATTTGATAGTGCCGAGAATTAGAGATATTGACATTTATTTATATTGTTCACATCCATTGTTGTTAGTATGTAATCACATTATATCTGAATGAATCCGCAACCGCCAGAAGCCGCGTTTTATCATTTTAATGCTCCCGCCGCACGCATTATTGTCCTCGACGGGAGCAATATCGTATGTTTTTGCGCCACCTCTGTTCGCCGTTCAAACTTCGGCGAGTAAATTTATCATTTATAGTCAACCCATATAGATAAGCATAGGATATTTATCGGATTATCATTAAATTCGCTACCGAATAAAACTAAAATATCCAAAACAATTATGGAATCCGGAAAAGGTTATGTTTACATATTGACAAATCCTTCATTTCGTGAGGATTGGGTCAAGATCGGCAAGAGTTCACGTTCTGTGGATGTTCGCTCGAAGGAATTGGACAACACTGCGGTTCCACTGCCGTTTGAGGTTTACGCCACGCTTTACACCAGCAAATACAGCAAGGTTGAAAAGCAGATTCACAAGCAGATAGACAGGCTGACGGATTTGAGGATCCGCCAGAACAGGGAGTTTTTCAACATCGCTCCCGCTGTGGCACTTGACATTATGCGTGATATGGCCGATCTTCTGGACGATGCGGAACTGGCCATCTATGTTGACGGAAAACCGGTAATATCCCAGAATAAGGAACAGGACAACGCCATCAAGAACGAAGAGGCGGAGAAAAAGAAGCGGATAGCCAGGCCAAATTTTAAATTCCATATGGTTGGAATAAACATAGGAGACACGGTCATATTCGATGAACTGAATATTCCATTAAAGGTCGCGACGGATGACAAGGTTGAATATGACGGGCGGCTTTATAGCTTGTCAGCCTTTACGGGAACGTTTCTTCCTGTTGAAAAGCAGAACACTTCCGGAGCTTACCAAGGTCCGAAATATTTCAGTTTCAAAGGGAAGGTTCTTGCGGATCTACGTAATGAGATCGAAAAGGAGCAGTGTGGAGGCGATAATTAGGCGGCAAGAATAATCGTTTAAATATGAAACGGATAGCGGTTGTTATATTCATAATGATCCTTGCTTGCGTGGTGGCGGACGCGCAGTCTTACATCAGGCGCGGGAAGGATGTTTACTCGGCGCCCTTGTACAATTGGGACGGAAGTTGCCTGCGGGCGGGGAACAGTAAATATTCAGAGGTTTTGATTAATTTCGATGGTGAATATATCCGCAGAGGCGACAGTCGCTACGGTGAGATTCTATACAATTGGAACGGGGTGGAGCTGCGTGGCGGTCGTGGCAAATATGCCAATGTGCTTTTCAGCTGGGACGGGAAAAACATACGCCAAGGCGACAGCAGATATTCCACCGCGCTGTATAATTCTGACGGTCAATATATTCGCAAGGGTGAGGATAAATATTCACAGCCACTGATGAATATTTCAGGACCCGTTCCCGCGGCGGTGCTGATTTACATCTTGCTGCTGTAGCAGGTCGGAAAGTCGTTAACGTTTGTCTGTATTTTCATAATATGGGCATTAATATTAAAACATTGTATCATAATGAGATTGGTGATTCAAAGGGTGTCGCGCGCAAGCGTTGCCATTGAGGGCAGAACCGTGTCCGGGATCGGGAACGGGCTCCTGGTGCTTGTCGGAGTCGAGACCGGAGATACGGAAGAGGATATGCGCTGGCTTGTGGGCAAGACTGTGGGACTGAGGATATTCAATGATGAGAATGGCGTGATGAACAGGAGTGTCGTGGATGTTGGAGGGGAGGTTCTTGCGGTGTCGCAATTCACTCTGACGGCATCCACCAAGAAAGGGAACCGCCCTTCCTACATTCGTGCCGCAGGCCACGATTTGGCAGTCCCGTTGTACGAGAAGTACTGCGAGGAAGTCTCGGCGGCGATCGGCAAGCCGGTCGGCAAAGGAGTATTCGGCGCGGATATGCAGGTCTCCCTTGTCAACGATGGCCCGGTGACGATAATCATCGACTCAAGGATTCGGGAATAGATTCACAGCCGCTCAATGAATATTATAACGTCCGTTACTACCCGCTGCTGTCGTAATGACAAACCTTACAGCAGTCGGGCGATCTTGGGGATCAAGGTGATGTCTGCTGGAAGCCATTCGACTGAACCGAGCTGTTCGGCGGTCAGCCAACGGGCGGCCTCGTGCTCGACCAGATGAAGGTCACCGGAAAGGATGGTGCAGGCGTAGCACTTCATCGAAAGGTGGAAGTCCGGGTAGTCATATTCAATGGTGTCAATCAGTTCGCCGACTCGGATCTCGGTTTCCAGCTCCTCGCGGATCTCCCTTCTAAGTGCATCCTCAGGACTCTCCCCCGCCTCGACCTTGCCGCCGGGAAACTCCCAACCATCCTTGAATGCACCGTAGCCACGCTGCGTGGCGAAGATTTTCCCATCTTTGAATATCACGGCTGCAACTACGTTTATCGTTTTCATTTTCAATGTCATTTAAAGTTAAACATTCGCTGACGTGATGTAGTCGTACAGATTCTTCTCGACCGGTGTGTCAATAGCAGTTCTTTCACATCTTGACCGAATGTACATCTAAGTCAATTGGGTATGCGCCGCGTACCTTTTCTTCATATTCTCTTTTACCGTTCTTCATAATAATACGAATAATCTATTCCTTTCATGAACATCTCCCTGTCATTCACCTTATCCGTCAGTGCATCTTTCAGAAGCCCCTTGATTTCCGTGCTATCCGCCACGCTCTTTTCCATTGCCGCAAGATAAGCATATTTGTCAATTTGGCTCCAATCAATGCACTGTCCAAGTCGCTTCTTCAGAATCAGGTCTAGCCAAATCCTCGTTGTTCGCCCATTACCTTCACGGAACGGATGCGCCACATTCATCTCCACATACTTGTCAGCAATCTCATCAAAAGTCTCTTCCGACATCTGTTCAATGTTATGCAACGTCTGTGAAAGAAACGCTACAGGAGCGAAGGTGAATCCGCCTTTGGAAATATTCACTGAACGTATCTGTCCTGCAAAGTCGTACAATCCTCCAAACAGATAAGCGTGAATCTGCTGAAGTCCTTTTACCGTTCCCACCTCAATGCTATCGAGCAATGAACTCTCGAATAAAGTATAAGCCTTTGCTTTGCTCTTTCCGTCAATGGTATCTTCACCGTAAGTAAACCACTCAATGAATCGCGATGCCTTGTTGTTCGGCATATTCTTCGCCAACTCGATAACTCCAGAAGCATCAAGGACATCTGTCAATCTCATCTTCCCGTCTGGCGCTCGCAGTTTGAACTGGTTAGTGTCACTAACCAGTTCAACCCCATCCTTCTTCAACTTGCTCTTCAGATACTTCCAATAGTTCCTGTTCTTGGCATAGTCATCCTGCGCATTAAGCACACCGACAATGTCAAGCACACTGTACCACCACTTAGAATTCCCCTCATCCCAAATGGCCCGGACCTCCCGGTCGTCGAAGAAACGGATTGATATTTTGTTCATAAGCAAATTACAATCTTACAGTGCACACCGATAGTGCCTGATTTCGAATTGTAAAGTTAGTGAAAAATTGTCACATGCGACACTTTGCGTAACTTCTCCAGGAGTCCGTCATTCTCCAGATATCCATTCTCAAGTGCTAGTATCAGAGTACCATCGGGCTTATTATAAATCTTTCCGTGGAGAAGATAGTTTGTTTGACGAATTCCTCTATTGTCTGAGAGAATGGCTTGATTGAATAAAAAGTGTATTTTGATTTCAGCCAAGGATTTCGTAAAGGCTCATTTTGAGGAATATATCGGCAAGATGTACCATACGGAGGGAGCGCCTTTCATCTGGTTCGCGTTCGACAAAGGGACAACCTCGCTTGATGCACTTCGCAAGGCTTTCTGCGAAGAGGCGTCAGTGGAGGCCGTTGCTTTGGGATAGAAGCTTGTTTGGAATGGTACAGGAGAAGGTGCTCTGGTGTACGAAAGGCAAATAGACTTGTCTTTGGTACAGAAACAGGGCTTCTGAGGTACGGAATTCCTCTTACTCATGAGGCTTCATCCGGGCGAGTTCAAAGATTGCCGGGGAAAGGTGGCAGTAGCCGCCGGGATTCTTGTCGAGGTAGTTTTGGTGGTACTCCTCGGCTTTGTAGAAACAGCGGAGGGGCTGTAGCTCGACGGCGGATTTCCTGCCGGCTTTGTTCTCAAAGGAACCGAGTACAGTTTTGATCACTTCCCTATCCTCACCGTTGTCGTAATAGACGCCGGTGCGGTACCTTGTGCCTTCGTCCTCACCTTGTTTGTTCAGGCTGAACGGGTCGATCATATTCAGGAATAGATTGACAAGACGCTCCAAAGACACTTTCTCGGGATCGTAGCGGACGTGGACGCATTCGGCGTGACCGGTCTCGTCGGTATAGACTTGTTTGTAGGTCGGGTCGATTTCCCAACCGTTCGCGAAGCCGACTTCCGTGAAGACTACTCCGTCCACGAGTTTGAAAAACTTCTGCGCTCCCCAGAAGCAGCCGGCGGCGAACCAGATGTCTCTTTCCTTGCCGTAGAGCAAGGAGGCAACCTCCTCAAGATACTTTCTGTCAACTTCATCGAACGTGTTCAGATCCTTGCTGTCGATGTCAAGGACGGCGGCTATCCGGCCACGTTTCCAGCAAGGTACAACAATCTCGCTGCGGCTCTCGCTTGAGCAGGCTATGTGACCGGGGAACAGCTCGACATCGGGGACAATGACAGTGCGCTCCTCGTTCCATGATGTGCCGCACACTCCCCTGCCCTTTGCGATGCGCATGCATGCCACAGGTCCTTGGAACGGCCCGAGCACAAGTTCCTCGGATGACGCCACACGGTAAAAACCTGTCCACCAGAAGCCGAACTCACTATTAAGCATCGCAACTATATTCGACATCCTCGCCACCTCGTCAGTCTCCCCGGCAAGAAGAGCCTGAATCTGAGGCAATAGCGCAAGATATTTTTCCTCTTTTGTCATATTCATTAATTTTTCAGGTAAAGATAATGTTTTTAGTTCAATAATAGTACAATGCTCCCAAGGGCACTCCGCAAGGTATAAAAATACCGGCACAGAATCATAATTCCACGCCTGCGTATTGTGTGCTGATATGCCGCCTATGTTCCCTAAAAGCATAGGCGGCATATTAACAAGCCTCTCACAATATTCTGTACAGGACATATATGCCGCCATATTTACAAAGCAGGGGAAATATTGGAGATCCAATGCAGTACGTCTGATTATATCCTGAATAAATTGATCTTTAATCGATTGCGAAGATATGCACGGCAATATGAATATACGGATATCAGAAAAATATATTGGATTTCTGATCATAAAACTTATCTTTGTCAAGATCAAAATAGATAGTCCCAAATATGCTGTTGGCAAACTTCATCATAGTCGGAATTGTGATTCTTATGCTCATCACATTCTCCATCTTTATCCTCATCGGCAAAGGGGACGATCTTATCGCCGGCTACAACACAGCGAGCAAAGAAGAAAGGGCGAAATATGACATCGGAAGGCTGAGAAAAGTCAGCGGCTACGGTTTGCTGCTCACATGCTTACCGACTGGCCTGCTTCCTTTGGCCGAGATGTCCGATATTCTGTTTTGGAGCTTAATGATTTCCCAGATAGTCATAGCGATCGTCATCACAATACTGGCGAATACCTATGCAAGAAAGGAGCCTGATAAAAACAAACAATAATTGATATGAGGAATATGAAAACACGAAGGAATATTCTCACCGCTGTACTTATGCTGTCTGTTGTGGCGTGCCGGAATGATGAAAGCTGGACCAATGCCGAGAAGAGTCTCATAAAGGGTGATGGCGAAGCTATGCGCGTGCTGACGATTTATGACAAGGCGGACTCGCTGGTGCTGCGGACGGAGTGCTCCGGAATCAGCACGAAGGAACTGACGAGTGATGAATATAAGATCCTGGCTGAGAAGATGGTGGCCACAGTGACCTCTCCGGAACAGGATGGAGTCGGCATCGCCGGGCCGCAGGTGGGAATATCACGCCGTGTCGTGGCGGTGCAGAGGTTCGATAAGGACGGTGAGCCGTTCGAGGTCTATCCGAACATCCAAATCACTTGTCACAGAGGTGAAAAGGCTCTTGGACCTGAAGGATGTCTCAGCATTCCTGGGAAGCGCGGCAATGTCGAGCGCTATCAGGACATCGACATCAACTACACCTCGCTCAAAACCTTGCGCGACACGACCGAAAGCATCAAAGGCTTCACCGCCGTGATCTTCCAGCACGAATGCGACCACCTCAACGGAATCCTCTACACCGACTATCTGGATGGCAACCAATAGCGTTTATATTCGTCATTCGTTTGATATAGAGACATTCACAATTCGATAATAGTTCGATAATAGTTACTAAAAGTTGCTATATTCAAAAAATATAGTCATCTTTGCAAGGAAAGTCTGAATGCCGTGGATCGTTTGGAGTTCCACAACGCGATATTGGTATAGTCGTACTGATGTCGCTTTTTTGTTTTTTCAAAAATATCCACCAAAGTATAGATAGAGAACTTGGATGGGGTTCTCATCCTGAATATGTTCTCTGACTAACGTTTTACTGAACTTATATAACTTGGGAATATGATATGGTCATACGGCAAATGCTGTATGGCCTTTTTTTGTAATCAAAATTGTTACAATTATGGACACACAAACAACAAAGGAGCTGTTGAATGCTCCGCAAAGAGGAGAAATCATCCTCTATCAGACTGCCGATGGCAGGACTAAGATCGATGTCAAACTTGAAAATGAGACGGTTTGGTTGACGCAGGATCAACTTGTGATTCTTTTTGAAAGAGATAGGTCAGTGATTTCCAGACATATCAGTAATATTTTCAAAGAAGGTGAACTTGATCCCAATGTGGTATGTGCAAAAATTGCAACTACCACTCCGCACGGAGCTATACCTGGCAAATGGCAAACACACGAAGTTGTTTTCTACAACCTTGATGTCATCATATCCGTAGGCTATCGTGTAAAATCACAACGTGGCACTCAATTCAGGATCTGGGCGAACTCCGTCCTAAAAGACTACCTTATCAAAGGCTACGCCGTCCGCAATGACCTTGCACAGCAGAAATACGATGATCTGAAGGCTCTTGTGGATGTGATGGGCCGCACTATGGGGTATCTTGACTCCACGGACGAAGAGCAGATCAAGAGCATATTCGATGTAGTGAAGGACTACACTTATGCTTTGGACACGCTTGATAGCTACGACTATCAGACGTTGGGAGTAAAATCAACCACAAAGGAGTGCTTTCACGCCTCTTACGAGAATGCGATGGCGGTCATCAACGACCTGAAAGTCAAGTTCGGAGGAAGCGAGCTTTTCGGACACGAAAAGGACGAATCCTTCCACAGTTCAATCGGTCAGATATACCAGACTTGGGATGGAGTTGACCTATACCCGTCAGTGGAGGAGAAAGCGGCTATGCTGTTGTATCTTGTTGTCAAGAATCATTCGTTCTCCGATGGCAACAAACGCATTGCCGCCACATTGTTCCTCTGGTTTATGGAGAACAACAGGATCCTTTATGCTCCGGATGGACACAAACGTATCGCTGACAATGCCTTGGTAGCATTGACTTTGATGATCGCTGAAAGCAAGACAGATGAAATGGATACGATGGTAAAGGTTGTTGTAAACTTGATCAATGGCGACAACAAGTAAAATGAATATTCAGAGGGGAATATTACCAGATGCGGACCCTGTCCTCTGGTTTGACGTAGAGGGAGTCGGTCGGCTGGATGCCGAAGGCGTCGTAGGCGACATTCAAACCACCGTGATCGGCGATGTCTTTGATCAGTCCAGCGAGAGCCTTAACATTCTCGTCGCTGACTTTTGTCACGGTTCCCCACATAGGGTACTCAAGCGGATGGGGGTTCAAGTCGGCCCAATGACCGGTCGCGTATTTGGCGAAGTCGTCTCCAGGACGCGCAGTGGTGTCCATGCAGGCGTAATTGATTCCGACGGTCTTGGCCGGTTGTTTCAGCAGGCTGACGCGATGGCCAGACAGCCGCAAAGTAACAAAAATGACTTTTTCATATTCATTGATGCAATTTGAATTTTCCAGACGCAAAGATACGGCTGAAAAGTTATTCCTTATCTATGAATATGTGGACAATGGTAGTTGATAATATTTTGAATATTAATTAAATCAGTATGGGCAAGGTGGACATCCGAAATCAAACAACCTACTTCCTGCGTCTGAAATAAAGGATATAGAACACAACCAGAGACACAACAAACGTAGCAAGTCCGATGGCGCGGTTCCAAGAGTCAGGCAGCCCGAGCCCGATCTTTGCCACGCAGATGTAGGTCGTGCAGACAGCCGTCATAAACGCCGCCGGAATCATCGTGATCAGATAAGTCAGCCCCTTCATGAACTTCACCAGATAAGCAGTCGCGGTCCACAACATAAACACGGCAAGAGTCTGGTTCGCCCATCCGAAATACCTCCAGATGACATTGAACCCGTTCTCATCGGCGATGTTGTACCAAAGCAACACCCCAGCGATCAAAAACAGCGGAATGCTGATCATAAGCCGGTTGGCGACCGGTTTCTGATTCAGATGCAGGAAATCCGCCACGATCAGGCGTGCGCTTCTGAACGCTGTGTCCCCGCTCGTGATAGGAGCGGCGACCACACCAAGGATGGCCAGAATGCCACCTAAAACGCCAAGCCAACCTTTGGAAACCTTGACAACCACATCCGGAGCCGCGGCGGAAACAGTCGCACCGACCTCAGCGGCACCACCATCAAAGAAGAACCACGATGAAACGGTCGCCCAGATCAACGCCACAATGCCCTCAGTGATCATCGCGCCGTAAAACACCGGCCTGCCAAGTCGCTCGTCAGTCAGGCACCTGGCCATCATCGGACTCTGCGTGGCGTGGAAACCGCTCACCGCGCCACAAGCGATGGTGATGAAAAGGCACGGGAATATCGGCTGGCCGCTCAGAAGCCCCTTCGACTCACCTAGATTGCCAAGCCCGTCCCAAAGCTCCGGAAGCGAAGGCCATTTGACAAACAGGCAGACCATCAGAGCCAAAGCCATAAAAATCAGCGCGAAAGCGAAAACCGGATATATCCGTCCGATGATCTTGTCGATCGGCATCAGCGTGGCAAGAAGATAATAAAGGAATATCACCCCGACCCATATCATAATCGATATGCGGTCTCCATCCCCCGCGATGTCTCCGAGAATCAACGCTGGGCTGAACACGAACACCGTTCCCACAAGCATCAGCACAATGATGGAGAACGCCAGAATGAAAGTCTTTGTGCCTTTCCCGAGATATTCCCCGACCAGGTCAGGCAGTCCCGCTCCCCCGTTCCTTATGGAGAGCATTCCGGTCATATAGTCGTGCACTGCACCGGCGAAAATGCAGCCCAGAACAATCCACAGGTAGGCTGACGGTCCGAACTTGGCTCCCATAATGGCACCGAAGATAGGTCCCGTTCCCGCGATATTCAGAAACTGAATCATATAGACCTTCCACGCCGGCATTGGAATATAATCCACCCCGTCCGCCTTGGTGATGGCTGGTGTCTTACGGGTCGGATCCGCCCCGAACCTTCGCTCCACGAACTTACCATAAAGAATATACCCGACCACAAGGGCCGCGAGACTGATCAAAAAAGAAAACATAATCCCAGTTATTAGTGACTTTCAATAGTTGCCGCAAATTTACACAATAAAACGAATATGCCGTATCAATACATTCATGAAATTTTCTTTCCGTCAATATGTCAGCCTTCCGGAAGTAGCCTGATTTTTGAATTATTCGCACCGTGACTTTTAATGAATATTATATTATGAAATTCGTGGAATATCCTGAAGATAAGAAGACTGACTCTCCAAAGGAGACGGAAGGGCAGACCCGTGGAGGATGGTTTCCAAACGGGAACATATTCTGGACCATGGTGCTGATGTTCGCCTTTCTGGCATTGATCAACACATTCCTGTTTCCGGGAAGCAGGGGCAGCAGCGTGGTCGAGACTGACTATGGGACGTTCATCTCCGACGTGGATAAAGGTTTGGTCTATGACGTTGTGATTGATGGAGATAAGGTGTTATATTCAAAGAGTGCTCCGCTCACATATCAGGAAAAACTCAAAGGGCAGAGAGACACGACCTATGTCACCGGCGCGGTCACGGATCCGGATTTCGTGAGCCGCCTGTCAACGGCCCCGAGTCCCAACAAGGACGGCAAGATCCGTTTTGTGAAGAAACTCAACCGCGAACGCTCCCCTCTTCTGGATTTCATCCTTTGGTGGGTGCTTCCGGGTATGCTGATGTACTGGCTTCTGAGCTCGGCTATGAGGCGTGTCGGCAGCAATATGGCCAAAGGTGGCGGAATGGGTAATTTTATGCAGTTCGGACAAAGTGGCGCTAAAGTCTATGCCGAGAATGACATAAAGACACGTTTCTCGGATGTCGCCGGGCAGGACGAGGCCAAGGACGGGCTTATGGAAGTCGTGGATTTCTTGCACAATCCCGCAAAATATAACGAGGTCGGTGCCCACTTGCCTAAAGGGGTCCTTCTGGTCGGGCCTCCGGGAACCGGCAAGACATTGATCGCAAGGGCCGTGGCCGGAGAAGCCGGTGTCCCGTTCTTCTCGATGTCCGGATCAGAGTTCGTCCAGATGTTCGTGGGAATGGGCGCCGCGAAGGTTCGTGACCTGTTCAGCCAGGCACAGGCAAAGGCTCCGTGCATCGTCTTTATCGATGAGATCGACGCTATCGGAAAGAGCCGTGAGAACAACATCGGAGGCGGCAACGATGAGCGTGAGCAGACTCTCAACCAATTGCTTACGGAGATGGACGGCTTTGACGGGGACAAGGGTGTGATCATCCTTGCCGCGACCAACAGGCCGGACAGTCTGGACAAGGCTCTTCTCCGTCCGGGACGCTTCGACAGGCGTGTCCAGATGGAACTTCCTGACCTGCAAGGCAGAAAGGCAATCCTTCAGGTTCATCTGAAGAATATCAAGCACGAAGACATAGATCTGGATCTCATCGGACGCGCGACTGCCGGCTCTTCGGGAGCGGAACTGGCGAACATCGTCAACGAGGCCGCTTTGAGAGCTGTGCGTCTCGGCAAGAAAGCCGCCACGACCGAAGATCTTGAGGAAAGTGTCGAGGTCGTTATGGCCGGCGAGCAGAGAAAGAACGCCGTTATCTCAGCCGAGGAGAAAAAGATCATCGCCTACCACGAGATCGGACACGCTATGGTGGCCGCCGCGCAGAGCAATTCCGCCCCGGTTCAGAAAATCACGATCATTCCGAGAACTTCCGGAGCGCTCGGCTACACGATGCAGGTGGACGAGGGCGAGAAGTTCCTCTACAGCAAGGAATATCTTCTTAACCGTCTCGCCACCCTGACCGGTGGACGTGTCGCGGAGGAGATCATCTGCCACACCTGCACGACCGGAGCGTCGAACGACATCGAAAAGGCCACACAGATGGCCAGGGCTATGATCACGACCTACGGAATGAGCGACAAGTACGGAATGATGGCCCTTGAGACCAAAGGCAACTCCTACCTTGGCGGATCATCTCAGTTGGCCTGCTCGGACGAGACTGCCGCTGACATCGACACCGAAGTCCGCGAGATGATCGCCGCCGCCAAGAAAAAAGCCACCGACATCATCACCGCCAACATCGACAAGATGCACAAAAGCGCGCGGTACCTCCTCGAAAAAGAGACCATCACCGGTGAAGAGTTTATGAATATCTTCAACGGAGCGTAGTCCCTGGCATTTAATGCGCGGATTCGACTGCAAACACGACAGATTATCAGTCCAGAAGCAGGAATCCTGACCAGTAGTAAGGATCTGGATAACGTTTTTGGACAGCGGCGCGAGCAGTCCGGAATGCAGAATGAATGTCATTGCCGTCGCTGATAAGATCTTTGTAGAACTCGGTCATAAAAAGCGAGGAGGCTACGTCGCCGGCCTCTCCGACATTGACAACGATATGGCGGACACCGGCTTTCTTGAACGCCCTTTGAAGACCGTAGATTCCTTCGGAAGTCGCATGACCGAGACCGGTCTCGCAGGCGGACAAGTTCTGTCCCTTGCCGCGACGCAGCCGCGGAAAGTTTCCGTTCTTGTGTCAGCGGTTCATCCACGTCCAATCCTTCGGATCGTCGCTTATATTGACGGACGAGACGAGGCTAATCTATCAGCGAGTGTGAAAAATACTTATGATGGTTCGAGATAGGGGCAACGTCAATCCTCCTCGATGATGTTCTCTGGCTCCCAGATGCGGTCCATAATGTCCAGAGCGACGGTGATTCCGGACTCTGCCGCCGAGGAGAGGAGATCGTAATAGAGGGTTTTGTCATCGATAAACTCTTCGGGGTCGTTGTTCGTGGCGGCGGCAGCGATCCATTCCCAGGCATATTCATTTTCGGGAGCGAGGGCGCCTTTGCCTATTCCTTCCAGAAGAATATTCTTGTACAGGCCCATGCGGGTTATGAGGCCGGTGCTCCAGTCGTTGCTGGCGGCCAGAAGAGCCTTCATCGGGTATAGCTCGACGTCACCATCCGCAATGGCGGCATTGACTTGATCAAGCACTTTCCGCTCGGATTCTGTTGTGGAACTGAAATCGCCATCGCCATGCTTCTTCGCGATGCTTTCCAATAGGTCAAATGTGGAATCAGACAGCATGTCAAGTGGTAAAACATTTTTGTTATACGAATAAACATATTTGTTTTATTGACTGCAAGCATTGACATTACCACACTCTAGAAAAGAATGAGAGGAAATAGAGACATTAATGGGCCTGTAGTCTTTCGCGGTGGCCGTGAACGGGTTCCGCACAAAGGTTTGAGGGTTCATCGCGATGAGCGGAAACCAGCTTCCCTGAATCTGTATCATCAAAGAATGGCCTGGAAGGAAGTAATGATCTATATCGCACATCGTGAAGTCCACGCTGACGACTTTTCCTGCCTTAACAGCCTTTGCCTTGCTGAATCCGTCACGGTAACGGAGCGGCATCACATCACCTCTGACAAGCATCTGATAACCATCGGGGCGGACATCAATCAACTTGACGACAATGTCCGCATCCATATTCTTTGAATATGCCCCGTCCGGCAGGTCGAGCCTCAATTCCATGTGCGCCTTTACCGGACCTGCAAGATGCAACGTGTCTGAAAGTACATTTCCTGAATATGTAAGGACATCCTCCCGTGCTGACGCGAAACTCTGATCGGCCGTCATGTAGGCGCGGTCACGTCCATTGGATTTTACATCCATATACGGGACAGGGTTCGTTGGATCTGACGTGAATGTCCTGAAAGCCAGCACGTCAGGCAATCCTGACATATTCAAGGAATCAGCACCTGAAAAGAATATTCTGATAGGCTCCGCATCTGACGGAGGCCATGAGGAATATGTCTTCCAAAGTGTCGAAGATGGTACACCTTCCATTTTTGATTTCAGAGTCTCACCGGATGGTAGAATATTCACCCTTGCAGGCATATTCCCTTTTCCTTCAAGGTAATATGTAAAGAAAGGATACTCAATATCATCCAAGTAATATTCCCCGGACGCCTCTCCGAACCACGCTCCGGAAAGGTGATTCGCCTTGCGGTTCTTCCATCCCCCGTGGTACCACGGCCCCACGGCCAGATAAAGGTTGCATTCCGGAGACAATCCGCGGATCTCGTTGTAGGTCTCGAACGCGCCGTAGCAGTCCTCGGCATCGTAGAAACCACCGGTGACAAGAACCGCAGGCTTGATGTCCTTCAGATGCCGGCCGGGATTCCGGTCTTTCCAGAATCTGTCGTAATCCGGATGTGAGACCATGCTGTTCCAGAACGCCAAGGTGTCGCCGAAGTACGCCGAAAGGTCGGCCATCGGCCTGCCAAGGAAATATTCATAGAGATCGGTGTCGATATTCACCAATTTAGACAGGCCTTTAGTCGAAGGTGCTTTCCGCGTTCTGTACATCGACGAGCCGAAACGGTAGCAGTCCGCAAGGCAGAGCGCGCCATTGTGGTGGGCGTCATCCCCCATGAACCAGTCTGTCACAGGTGCTTGCGGTGAGACAGCCTTGATCGCGGGATGGCGGGAAAGGGCAGCCATCGTGGCGTAAAAGCCAGGATACGAGGTTCCTTTCACACCGATATTTCCGTTGTTGCCAGTGTTGGCAAGGAGCCATTCTACCGTGTCGTAAGTGTCCGTGGCTTCGTCAACAATGCACCCTTTCGCCGTACCTCCAGCCATGCCGCCAAGATGCGGACGGATGTTCTCGAAATCTCCTTCACTCAGGAAGGTGCCACGGACGTTCTGCAAGACAACAACATAGCCATCCGCGGCGTAGTTGAGCAAGTCATCCCAGATGCCGGATGAATATGTCTGTTTGCCTGGCAGAGGTTCCTCCCCCGCCTCAAATCCGTAAGGTTTGAGCGAATAGGGAGTGCGGACAAGCATCACTGGTTTGGCATCGACCGCCGAGACAGGTTCATAGACAGCGGTGTAGAGTCTGACCCCATCCCGCATCGGGATCATCACCTCTCTTTTTGTGTAATTGTCTTTAAGCCATTTCACCGTGACGTTCTTTCCGTTCTGGGCCATGAGGCTGACAGAAAACGTCACAAACAGAAGCAAGGAGAGAAATTTTCTCATCTTTCAATTGTTATTTAACCCGTATCCTCTTCCCGATGCGAAGTGTGGTTTTCACTGACATCCCGTTGAGCCTGCATAACGCAGAGACCGAGGTCTTGTACCTTAACGCGATTGACGAAAGAGTGTCGCCGGACTTGATTGTGTGGTATTTCGCCTCCGGAGCAGGTGTGTCATTCTCCACCAACGCCTGCCGAGGAGGATCCGTCCTGGACGGAATGCGATGCGACACATGCTTGATCGCTGACCAAGTGCCGGACGGAGAGAGGACAATGCTGGCTGTGTCCTTAGGGACGTTCAGAGATCCATCGTCCCCGATGACCATCCAACGCCCGTCCGCCATAAGCAGGACACGCATGTCACCTTCCTGCAGCCGCAAGGTGTCCCTGACATCAATGACCGTGTTTTCAGGCAAGGCTTCCATCACCTTCTCATCTTTATGGCTTACAAAATCAGGAAGGATTCTTCTCGCTCCAAGGAACCTGGATGAGTAATATTTCTCAGTGATGTGCGAGATCTGAATCCCACCTTTCACCGCCGCATGGATGAAAGTGAAATCCCTGCCCGAACTGTCAAGTTCTATGAATATCCCGATGTGGCCGACCCTGCTGGCGTTGCGTCGCGCCGCGAACACTACCAGATCTCCTTTTTGAAAGTTGGACCACGAGCCGCTCACTTCCCTTCCTTGCTTTGATTGGCCTACGGAAGAACGCTCCAGGTCATAGCCGAACTTCTTGTACAAATACTTTGTGAATCCAGTACAATCGAAGGCCCTCGGTCCGCTGCCGCCATAGCGGTATGGTGTGCCAATCATCTTCATTCCTTCCTCCACGAGGATGTCCGCCAGTTTTTCAGTTGACACCGTGATCGAATCCTCGACCTCGGACATGACATTATGGGCATTGGCCGCGACCGAGATCATCACGGCGATCGCCACAAGCACTGTTCTTATTGCGTTTCTCATTTATATTCAATTCTGTATATGTCCACAGCATTGCCACCGCCACTGCTGTTGCCCTGGGAGGTCGAGAAAAGATAGTGCCCGTCCCGCGTTATCGCCAACCCGACAGGATACGAATCCGCGCGGACGGATCCGATCATGGACATGGTCTTTGTCTCCACGACAGCGATTCTGCTGGAAAAATTGCATGCCGCGAAGATGAACCGTCCGTCTGGCGAAGCTACTATCGTTCTCGCGCCCGGAAACACCTTGCAGCTTTCCCAACCGTTGATTCTGGCGGTTTTACTTTTCCCATCAAGTTCAGCTATGGCCGAATAGACACTTGTCATTTCTGTCCTTTGGACATAGCCTGCGGTGTTGATGCTTGCATAAAGGTAGCCATCCTTGCAAATTAAATGCCTGACGTTCGGCTTCAAGCCTACAATCCTCCCCAGATACGAAGAGGCCTCAAGATCTATCACGGCGATTCCACCGGCACCGCCCATACAACCGACCAGAAGATACCTGTTGTCAGGTGTGAACAGGGTTCCCCTCAGGCAGTGCCCGCTGCCATTGTCCCTGTTGACAGGCTCTGTCCTGCTATAATCAAGGGATAATTTACTACCGATCACATAGTTGGAGATGTAATGCCAATCCTCAGGCCTGTCACTTGAGATGTCCATGACACCGACCGTGTTGTCTCCCCAATGAGTGACCGCCAATCTCGTTCCGTCATCCGACACGGCGATCATCTTAGGGAGCGGCCCAGTCTCGAACATCCGGATAATCGTGTCCCTTTCCGTGTCCAAGACGGCGACAGCGGAAGGTTCTTGCGCATTGATGTCGTAACTTCTTCGGTAATAGGTTATCCACAAATATTTACCTTTGTGGGAGAAAGCCGATTCGACTGGTTTCCCCGAGAATGTCCGAGGATTCCTGCGCTTGTCCTTGAATGTGTAATAGCCGCTTTCATCAGCCCACAACTCCTTGTCCGAACCATCAAACCGATGATGGACAGTTTTGATTTTCTTTCCGGTAGGAACCTCAAAGACAACAGTCCTCATGCCCTCCAGAGAATTGACGTAGAACTTAGAGCCATCAGGATGGATGGTCACCGATTTCGGAGAGCGGATGTCTGTGTCACGCGTCTTATGGTCAGAACAATAATTCTGTCTTTTCTGGACCAAAGTCACTTTAATATCCTTTGTTTCAAGGCATTCAGACAAACATGCCGGATGCGTGACACCGTCCCCGCAAATGGCGGGAACAACATGCATCAATAAAACACCGGCGAGCGTTAATGCATAATGAGTGTGCTTTTCAATCATCAGCAGGTAGAATCGGTTATAATTATGTGTCATTAAAATTATTCGCAATTATTACTGTCCGCTAAAACTTTTTGACAGTACAAAAAATTAGGCTGAATCTCCGATTGGGAGGTCCAGCCTTTTGGTTATCTTTG